>ENA-OQAA01000179-OQAA01000179.1-human-gut-metagenome-genome-assembly--contig:-NODE-179-length-46106-cov-3.470889_pt1 | contig 46106 bp, 55 predicted proteins | sample MGYA00242489_ERZ504515 | MGnify/ENA primary metagenome ERZ504515 (study PRJEB26092, sample SAMD00036237) | human gut metagenome | host: Homo sapiens | study: EMG produced TPA metagenomics assembly of... | reverse complement strand
ACTCTCTAATTGTTTCTAACGGCATTCCACATTCACAATAATCCTTATCTATTGTTTCCTTCAAGTCGTGACTGGCAGCGAATGTTAATAAATAAAATGCCCGGAAGTGTAACCCGGTGGAGGCCACTACGGTTACGCAATTGCCATTCATTCGTAAGGCATTCGACACCCACGGAATAAAAAGTAGAAAGCCGTTCCAGTGAATGTGAAGAAGGTGTTGGAAATAGTTAAGCGTCAAATATGCGTTGGGTTTTCGAAATTTGCCTGTTTGAGCCGAATGGCGAGTTGCAAATTTCGGAAGCCCGTTTTTAGCATAATTTTGACGCTTTAGTATTTCCCGCCGACGGAACCTGAACAGGAACGGCTTCCTACTTTTTATGCAGGTCCGGGTAATCATGCCTTCCTGAATTAAATCCCAATTAAATTTAAAATAGGAACTCACTCATGACATAATTACTCACATCTATCCCTTTTTCCGTAAGGCGAATGTTGTCTCCCGTATCTTCCAGCAACTGTTTCTGATACATATGGATCAATACTTTTCCATATACATTTTCAACACTTCTGCCAAATGTCCGGCGGAAGTCTGCTTGGATATTCCTTTTATCCGTCTAAGTCCCAGGAACATATATTCTTCCATCTGGTTTTGCGGAGTAAGAACTTCAATTTCACCACCTTCTACGAAGCGCTGGTTGTTGATCAGGGACGCTGCTCCGGTTCCGATCCCCAGATATTCCGTACGGTTCCAGTAGCCGAGATTATGCCGGCATTCGTATCCTTCTTTTGCATAATTTGATATCTCATATCTGTGATACCCATAATTCTGCAGGATATTTTTAGTAAACTGATACATCAGTCTTTCTGTATCTTCATCCGGAAGTTCCCTTCTTCTTCTGGCCTCTGCACGTTCGCCTTCCCCGTATTTTTCATAAAATGGTGTTCCCTCTTCGATAATCAGACTGTATGCCGAGATATGTTCCGGCGCAAGTTCTGCAACTCTTTTGATCGTATCTTCCATCCTCAGTGTCTGAAACGGGATTCCGGACATCAAGTCCACATTGATATTCCGAAATCCTGCTTCTCTTGCCAGGAAATATGTATCCAGGAAATCCTGATATGTATGAATCCTTCCAAGCATCTTCAATTCCTGATCATCCGTTGACTGTAACCCAATACTCAGACGATTGATTCCGATATTATGATAAGCCATCAATTTTAACTTGTCTACCGTTCCCGGATTCACTTCTACTGTGATCTCCGCATCCGAGTCAACCGGGAACGTGGAACGGATCGCATCGAAGATACTCCTCATCTGCTGTGCCTCAAGGATGGACGGCGTACCTCCTCCGATAAATATACTGCTCACATGGTACAGTCCTCCAAGATCATAATACGAACGTATCTTCTGACACAATCCCATGACATACTCCTGTCTCGCCTCAGGTGTTGCCGGCGCAGACAGAAAGTCACAGTATCTGCATTTTTTTACACAAAATGGTATGTGGATATATAATTCTAATGGTCTCATTATTTATCGTCCAGCTTCAACACACTCATAAATGCTTTCTGAGGGATCTCTACGCTGCCCACCTGCCGCATACGTTTTTTCCCTTCTTTCTGTTTTTCCAGAAGCTTTCTCTTACGGCTGATATCTCCTCCGTAACATTTTGCAAGCACGTCTTTGCGCATCGCGCGGACCGTCTCACGTGCAATGATCTTGCTGCCGATTGCCGCCTGGATCGGAATTTCAAACAACTGTCTCGGAATCTCTTCTTTTAGCTTCTCGCACATTTTTCTTCCGCGTTCATAAGCCGTATCTGCATGAATGATAAATGACAGTGCATCGACTTCTTCCTTGTTGATCAGTATATCCAGTTTTACCAGTTCAGACTTCACATATCCCGCCATCTCATAGTCAAACGACGCATAACCTCTGGATCTTGATTTCAACGCATCAAAGAAATCATAGATAATCTCATTAAGCGGAAGCTGATAATGCAATACTGCACGAGTCTCCTCGATGTATTCCATCCCCTCATACACACCACGACGTTCCTGACACAGATCCATGATCGCACCAATAAACTCTGATGTCACCATGATCTCTGCCTTGACCATCGGTTCTTCCATATATTCAATCTCAGAAGGATCCGGAAGATTCGATGGGTTCGTAAGCTCTATTACATCTCCATTTGTCTTGTGTACTTTGTAGATAACCCCCGGGGCAGTCGTTACCAGATCCAGATTATACTCTCTTTCCAAACGTTCCTGAATGATTTCCAAATGCAGAAGTCCAAGGAATCCACAACGGAATCCAAATCCCAGCGCAATTGACGTCTCAGGTTCAAACTGAAGTGACGCATCATTTAACTGCAATTTCTCCAATGCATCCCTCAGATCCGGGTATTTTGCCCCGTCTGCCGGATATAATCCACAATATACCATCGGATTGACTTTTTTATAACCCGGAAGTGGTTCTGCACATGGTCTTCCTGCATCGGTCACGTATCACCACACGGGTATCTTTGACATTCTTAAGGCTGGCCGTGATATATCCAACCATTCCGGCACTCAGTTCCTCACACGGAATAAACTGTCCGGCTCCAAAATAACCGACTTCCACAACTTCTGCCTTCGCTCCTGTTGCCATCATAAGGATCGGTGTTCCCTTTTTCACGGTTCCCTCTTTGATTCTGCAAAATACAATAACTCCTTTATACGCATCATACAGGGAATCAAAGATCAAAGCCTGAAGCGGTGCTTTTGGATCTCCTGTCGGTGCAGGCACTTTCGCCACTATCTCTTCCAGCACCTGATCTACATTCAGTCCGGTCTTTGCTGAAATCTGAGGTGCATCCTCTGCTTCAATTCCGATCACATCCTCAATCTCTTCGATCACACGCTGCGGATCTGCACTTGGAAGGTCTATCTTATTCAGTACCGGAACCACATCCAGGTCATGATCCAGTGCAAGATATACATTGGCAAGCGTCTGTGCTTCCACTCCCTGCGCAGCATCTACCACCAGAATTGCCCCGTCACACGCTGCCAGACTTCTGGATACTTCATAATTAAAGTCGACATGTCCCGGTGTATCAATCAGGTTGAAAATATATTCTTCCCCATCTTTTGCTTTGTATACCGTTCTGACTGTCTGGGCTTTAATCGTAATTCCACGTTCTCTTTCCAGTTCCATATTGTCCAACACCTGCGACTGCATCTCACGGCTGGTGAGAAGACCGGTCATCTCAATGATACGGTCCGCCAGCGTCGATTTACCATGGTCGATGTGTGCTATAATACAAAAAATTTTCGAATTTTACTCTGATCTATTCCTGACACTAATATCTTCTCCTTATTACACGTTTATCTTATCAATTCTATCATGCAGCACTGTATTTTACAATGAAAAGTTCCACGCTCATCACATCATTTAAGCGGCCGGTCTTGACCAGTTCTTCCGTATCTACTGCATCTTCCAAAATACTTCTCAGTTCTTTCTTTTCGAATGTCCGGCATTGCTGCATATATTTTCCTGCAACAAACGGATGCAGTCCGACTGTCTTTGCAATCGCAGCCTTGTCATAGCGCTTTCCTGCCAGATCTTTGACTTCCAGAAGTAATTTAAACTGCCTTGTCAACAAATATAATATGCGCATTGGCGGCTCCTTTAATGCCAACAGATCATAATAATAATCCAGTGCTTTCTTCTGATTCCGTACCGCCACTGCTTCTACCATCTCAAAGATTTTATTTGTAATCTGTGTCGTACAGATTGCTTCGATATCCCGGACTTCAATCTCTTCCTTTCCCATACAGTAACAGAACAGCTTTTCCAGTTCTTTTTCCAGATTTTCCATATCTGTCCCTGTGGTAGACAACAGATACCTGGCCGTCTGTTCTTTGATCTTATATCCTTCTTTTTTTACATTCCCTGCAACCCAGTATAAAAGTGTCTTCTCATCCTGACGTGCCATCTCTACCACGCGTCCTTTACTCTTGACAGCCTTATACATCTTTCCACGCTTGTCTGCTTCATTTTCCACAAATAAAAAACAGGCGGTATCCGGCATTGTTTTGATATAATCTGCAAGCTCCGGTGACGCATTTTTGAAGAATCCGGAATTTTCGATTACGATCAGACGTCTGTCGGCAAAAAACGGCATTGTTTCTGCAAGATCGATAAGTTCTCCCGGATTGATTCCTTTTCCTTCATAATATGCATAATTCACCGTATCCCCGTCCGGAAATATTGCTTTCGTGATCCGGTCTCTGTATTGCTTTTTCAGGTAAGCCTCTTCTCCGTACAGGAGATATACCGGCTTAAAATTTCCTGTTTTTATGTCTTCATTTAAAGTTTTCATCGGTTCTCTCCCATCTTCTTTCACCTCTTAAAAGTATACTGAATTCCGACTTTAAGTTCAACTGTTTCCACCGTGAATCCACATAGTTTTTTTCCTGACCGTCACGGCAACCGCTCCGTTATCCTGTGTAGAATATATCTTTGCACCCGATTTTTCAAGTCTTTTCAGCGTCAGATCATGCGGATGTCCGTAACGGTTCTTTCTCCCTGCTGATATCCATGCATACTGCGGATAAACTGTCTGAAGGAATGTCTCCGTTGTAGAATTCTTCGAACCATGATGCGCTGTCTTTAGTATTTCCCATGTAATCTTCTTTTCTTCCTGTATCACATCCAGGACCTCCGTCAGCCTCTCTTCCCCTTCTTTTTCTACATCTCCGGTAAACAACATATCAAATTCACCGTATTCCAGATGCAGGATCATGGAGGATTCGTTTCCAGTCGTCACATTATGACTCTTATCATCCGTATTCCCTCCCGGACCCAGACAAGTAAACTTCATTTCACCTTCTTTCAGTTCCGTTCCGTATTCCATTTCCTTCACATCTGTGCCATACATTTTTGCCATTGTTATAATTTTAAGAATCCTTTCATCCCAGTACTGTTTTCCCGGCACTACAAGATTCCGGATGCGCACTCCCACATCCTGACGCATCAGAAGTTCTTCTATTCCATTCATATGATCCAGATCTCCATGAGACAGAAAGACATAATCAAGTTGTGCAATGCCCCGGGATTTTAGAAATGGTTCTATTCGGTATTTTCCAATCTCTTTCACATCACTGCTGCCACCATCGATCAGATAATTCTGATGCTTTGGTCCCTGCACACAGATACAGTCTCCCTGCCGATATCCAGCATTGTCACCTCCATTCCTCTTCTTAGCAGCGGTCCTGATATCAGTATCAGCCATGCAGTAATATAAAGTGCCAGACTAGCCATGTACTTTTTTCTGATTTTTACCGGCTGTCTGTCCATATATTTCCATATCAGAATGATTCCTGACAACATAAGATAATAGACTATGCACCGCCATTTTTCCGGTCTTCCTGCTATCCATCTTGCCACAGGAAATTTCAGGAGCAACACACAACATCCGTCATAGAGTTTTAATATCCGGCTGCACACCATCAATATCCATGTTCCATATGTTCCCCCTGCCATCCGCACAAGTGAGCCGGCCATCCCGCAGGATAATATTACCGGCATCAACGGTATCACCAGAAGATTCAGCATCACACTATATAACGGCACTTCGAAAAAGAAATACAGAATCACCGGCCACAACACACAATTCATGGCAATTCCCGGCCCCAATATACGTACCAGTACCGGCTGCTGTGATTCTTCCTTCACCAATGGTATCACTGTGCAGATCGCAAGTAATGCACCAAATGAAAGCAAAAAACCGCCATCATAAAGATACAGCGGATTACTTCCGACTGCGATTACTGCTGCTACAGAAAGTGCCGTCGGCATATCGTATTTTCTCCCTGTAACATCCGCACCGACCCGAAACAGGAACATTACCCATGCCCTTAGTACCGAGACTGTCATCCCGATCATTGAAACATACAGAAATAACAGCATTCCTCCTGCCAGTCCTCCTGCTTTGTACGAACCTGTCAACCGCCGGAATAAACGGTAGGCACCCAGTCCGGCAAACGACAGATGCAATCCTGATATAGCCAGGATATGCCCAATCCCATTCACCTGGTAAAGTTCCTTCATCTCCGGATCCATATCACTCTTTTCCCCAAGAAGTATTGCAGCAAGGACTCCCCCTTCCCGTTCACCCATTTCCCGCACCAGCAGTTCCTTCCACCCGGCACGGAACACTGCCAGCTTTTCCCGGAAAACGTCCACACTTTTATCGGTGATCTGCATCTGACTGCCGTAGATTTTCCCATGGATCCCCTGTTTCTGATAATAAAACTTCTGATCAAAATTACCCGGGTTTCTTGCATTTTCATAAAATGATACTGTCCCCCGGACTTTTATCCTGTTTCCTATATGTAGTTTTTCTTTGGAATTGATATAAACGATTATCTTTGACTCTTGAAATTTTTGTTTGTTAGAAATAGAATAAACAGAATTATGTTTCAGATAAATCATCTGACCATTTTCTTTTTGCTCCTGCCTGTAAATCACACCACAGACGATGACAGATTCATCTTCCGTGGTGCAGATTTCAAGCGGCGATGGGCGAAGTTCTTTTATAAACCGTTCCTTTCCCACCAGCGTACAGGAAGTCAGAACACATAGAATGATCAGACAGACACTAAGAAGCGGCCTGTTCCTCACGCACTACTCCCCTTCCACAATATTCAGGTTTCGGGAAAGCGGCTTTTCCAGACTTATCTTCCCCATATAATTTACATTTGTTTTTCCATCGATCAGGATCTGTACCCTGCCGATCGAGCTTCCTTCTATAATTGTATTCACGATCGCATAGACCGGAAGTTCCGGATTCATCACATTCGTTGTGTCCAGGAACCCCTTATCCAGGTTCACATAACAGATATGATCCTTTACAGATACACTCAGCACCTTTGTCTCTGCCGGGATCACTGCCGTCTCGTTGTCCGATGAAGGACCCTTGATCAGCTGTTCTACCAGCACTTTTTCTTTTGATATGCTGCTGTTATACCGGATACTGACCTTTTCTTTTACCAGACGGTCTCCCTGCTTATTACCATAATACAACAAAAATGTCTCTTTCTGATAGGAATGGAGACTCACACCTGTATTTTTTACAAAATCCGATGGCTGCATATAACCAACCACCTGTCCATTCATATCTTGCAATGATTCTCCGTCGATCATGAATAACACAGCATCCACTCCAGAAATCTGTCCAACAGACTGAACAACCGCAGCGCGCAGCAGAATCTCTTCCGTCGCACTCAGTTTCTGGTAATTCCTGTTAAAATCTACTATAAGTTTTCCATCCTTTACTGACCATTCTTTCACCTTTACCTCTTTTACAAAAGGACTGCGATAATCAATGTCATCCGTATTCTTCTGTATCTTATCCAAGATTTCATCAATCTGTTCTTTCTGTGTTTTGCCCTCTGGCTTTATGCCTTTTTCAACCAGCGACACGCCCTCGGAATCTGTATAATAGATATGGAAGTCTGCTGTTTTTCCTTCTTTTTTGCATCCCGTCACCGCCAGAATACAGATGGCAGTAAGCATCAGGATCCAGTAACTCTTTTTCTTTATCATCGCATTCTCCTTCTACCTAAGACACATAGTTTAACGGAATTCTGACTGTAAATGTTGTTCCCTCAGACGGCTGACTGAATACTTTGATCGCCCCGCGATGCATAACCACTGCACTTCGTGCGATTGCAAGTCCAAGCCCTGTCCCGCCGATTTCCCTGGAATGTGACTTATCCACACGATAAAATCTTTCAAATATATGTTCCTGCGCCTCTGCCGGAATACCGATCCCTGAATCTGCCACTTCAATATAACAGTTCTTATGATCCGCATTCAAAGTCACATGAACCAGCCATTGTCCTTATTATATTTGATCGCATTTTCTACCAGATTTGAAATTGCAAGCGAAATCTTCATCTCGTCGACTTCAGCTGTGACCGGACGAATACTTTCGTAAACCAGTTCAATATTTCTTGTTGCTGCGATCGGACGCAGTCTCTTTAAGATTTTTTCTACCAGCTCATTCATATTTTCGGATTTTATGTTCATGGTATTGGCGTTATTCGCTGTTTTGTCCATCTTCACCAGCGATAACAGATCATTAATGATCTTATTCTCACGTTCGATCTCTTCTGACATGTCTCCCATAAATTCTTTATAAGTTCTACCGGCGCATCCTCCTGCAGAAGCAGCGAATCCGCCAGAACCTTCATGGATGTCAAAGGTGTCTTCAATTCATGTGATACATTGGATACAAATTCATTTTTCGAATCGTCCAGCGTCTTCATACGTCCCGACATCTTATTAAATGCCTCTGACAATTCTATCGTTTCGGTATATGTGTTCTCATGCAGGTAGTTATCATCATATCCTTCTGTTACCGCTGAGATCGACTCTGTAATACGTCTGAATGGTTTCAGCATCGCTATCCCCGCTAGAACTGCAATCATCATTATAACCAGAATCGTCGCAAGTGCACTACATCTGCCTTGTTTCTTAATATTTCCAGACTGTCCAGCACTGAATCTGTAGGTGCACTTACCAGCAGCACACCTACAACTGCATCATCTTTTCCTATGATTGGTGCGGTCACTTCTATATATCTGTTTTTTCTGTTATACTCACTGGTTCCTTTGTCTTGGAAACAACGGATTACATTGCCGGATACGATGGTCTTGCCCTTGTCCATATCATAAGTATCTTCCTGGATCTTAAATGCTCCATCTATCACCATCACACGGCCGCTATAGATATTCGATAACTGGACCAGTTCCGTCCGCATCACTTCTGATATATCTCCTGTGAGATATCCCGAACTGCTCAACTGGTTACTGAGAATGGTACATTGATTCTGTATCTCCGCAGTACGTACCCTCACTGCGCATTTTTCATAACTGTTCAGGAACACGCCCCGCATGATCAGAACCGGAACGATTCCTGCCAGTGCTACCAGCATAATGATCCTGAATTTCATGCTCCTGAATATATTCTTTTTTAGATATTTTTTAACCCCTGAAATAATAACCAACTCCCCATTTCGTATATACATATTTTGGATCGCTTGGATTTGTCTCTATCTTCTCACGAAGTCTGCGGATATGTACATCTACAGTTCTCGCATCACCCGGATATTCATATCCCCATACAATATTCAGAAGGTTCTCTCTGCTGTATACCTTACCTGGATTCATAGCAAGCAATTCCAGAAGATCGAACTCTTTGGCGGTCAGATTAATCTCTTTCCCCCCGATGATCACACGTCTGCTTTCACAGTCGATCTGCATCTCACCTTTGATGATTACTTTATCATCCTCCTGATTTTTATCACGCTTACTGATCCGGCGTATGATTGCTTTAATCCTTGCTTTGACTTCCAGAATATTAAATGGCTTTGTTATGTAGTCATCTGCACCGTATTCCAGTCCTAGAATTTTATCCATATCATCACCCTTAGCCGTAAGCATGATGATCGGAACATCCGAATATTCCCTGATCTGCTGACACACTTCAAAACCATCATGTTTTGGAAGCATAACATCCAGCAGAATCATATCGTATGCATTCTCTTTTGCCAGTTTCAGTGCCTCTTCCCCATCATATGCGCAGTCCACACTGTATCCATCCTGTTCCAGACTAAACCGGATCCCTTTTACTATCAGTTTTTCGTCATCCACAACCAATATGCGTTTGCCCATGTTCCTACTCCTTATCAAATCTTAATTTGATCTTTTACTTTTTGAAATACACCTTCTTTAATCCCTTCTACTTCCATCAGATCTTCAATCTTCTGAAATGCTCCATGTTCTTCCCGGTAACGCACGATCGCATCTGCCTTCGCTTCGCCGATTCCTGAAAGTGTCATCAATTCGTTTTTTGCCGCCGTATTGATATCAATCTTTCCATCCGATGTACTTCCGGCTTTTTCTGCATTGTCCTCATTCTGCATCAAAGTACCGCCATTATCCATACCGGCTTTTACTTCTTCTTTCGTCGGAACGTATATTTTGGAACCATCTTCGATCACTTCTGCCTGATTGAGTGTCTGATCTGCCGCCTCTTCCGTCAGTCCGCCCGCCATCTGAATGGCTTCAAACAAACGGCTGTCTGCTGTCAGTTCGTATACTCCGGGCTGGTTTACCGCACCGCATACATGCACATAACAGATCTGCAGTTTTTCCCGGTCTGTCTGTTGTTCTTTCTGTCCGGAATTAACAGCGGTGTCTGGTTTTTCTGAATCCGTATCATTTCTATTCAACGGAACCAGTTCCGTCTGTCCTTGTGGATTTCCGGCTCTGCAGCCAGTCAGGCTACCTGTACACATGACACTTAACAATACCAGAAAAAACAGTGGTATCCGGCGTATTTCTTTCTGTATGTTTCTCTTTTCTGTTATTTTGTTCTGTCGTTTTTTTCTACGCATAACTTCTCCTTTACAGTCTGTCGGAAACTGTAAATCCCCGCATATGCCTAGTGAATTAATTGTACTATTTCCATTGAAAAATTGCAACACCAATCAGGGCAATGGACATACCAATAATTTTGCGGATTTCCAGTGGTTCTTTGTCTACTCCAAACAATCCGAGAAGTTCGATCACATATGCTACGATCAACTGCGATATTACGATCAGGAGTGCTGCTTTCGCCGGTCCCAGCGACGCCATACTCTTGATTACAGTCCATGTGATCCCTGCACCGATCACGCCTCCAAGTAATACATATCTGGGTTCCACTTTCCACAATGCACCAACAGAATCTCTTCCGGCGATCAGCCATGCAACGGCACATAGCAGGAATGCACTGAACTGCACCCAGCCGTTACTCACCCACATTCCGGTTGTCTTTGTTACCTGCGTATTAAATACTCCCTGTACGCTCATAAGCGCTCCCGACAAAAGCGCAATCAAAAAACCAGTCATCTTCATACCTCCTGCCTATGCAGATAATATGTCCCATGACCGGCTTTTATATTCCACTTCTTTACTTTTTACAATGCTTTCTTTAATATCCGGATCATCTCATCCACCTGTTCATTTTCAATAATAAGCGGTGGTACAAAACGGATCACATCGCTTCCGGCACCGATAATCAGCAGCCCCTCTTTCAAAGCTGCTCCTGTAATCTCAGATATAGGTTTTGTCACCTGAATTCCCTGCATCAGACCTTTTCCTTTGACCGCTTTTACAGTATCATATTCTTCCACAAGTTCTTCCAGTTTTTTTGTCAGATATGCGCCGACTTTCTGCACATGTTCTACCAGATGCTTCTTTTCAAATATCTCAATAGTCTTACTTACTGCCGTACAAGCCAGTGGATTTCCCCCGTAAGTTGTACCGTGATCCCCAGGCTCCAGTGAATATTTTGCAACTTCCTCTGTCATTGCAAATGCACCGACCGGAATTCCACTTCCGATAGCTTTTGCCATAGACATGATATCCGGTTTGATGTCATAAGCCTGCCATGCAAACATAGCGCCTGTTCTTCCCATACCGCACTGTACTTCATCACAAATCATAAGGATTCCTTCTTCGTCACAGAGTTTACGTATTCCTTTCATGAATTCCTCTGTGGCTGCATTGATTCCGCCCTCACCCTGTAACGGTTCCAGAATGATCGCACAAGTCTTATCTGTCACCAGTGCTTTCACACTGTCCAGATCATTGTATTGTGCAAATGATACCCCCGGAACAAGCGGTTCGAATGGTTCACGATACGCATCATGTCCTGTCACAGATACGGCTCCAAAACTTCTTCCATGGAAAGATTCCTTCATCGCAATGAATTCATACCGTCCTGTTCCTTTTTTGTATGCATATTTTCTTGCTGCTTTTAAAGTTCCTTCTACCGCTTCCCCTCCACTGTTGGTGAAGAAGATACGGTCCATCCCTGTAATACGTTTCAGATCTTCTGCTGCCTTTCCGCAAGCCGTATTATAGTACAGATTAGAAGTATGAAAAATCTTATCGATCTGTTCCTTTAACGCATCATTCAATTCTTTATCAGCATATCCCAGCGAAGACACTGCATATCCGGCCGCAAAGTCCAGATATTTTTTTCCTTCTGTATCATATAGATAAGCACCTTCTCCACGCTCTAATACGACCGGAAACTGATTATACGTATGTAACAGCGCTTCGTTTGTCTCTTTCATATATTCATTCATAACTTATTCTCCGTAATAATATCGTTCTTCTATATCATTTTTAATTGCAGTTCCGATACCTTTATTTGTAAAGATTTCAAGAAGCAGACAATGCGGAATTCTTCCATCCAGGATATGTACTCTTGATACTCCGTTCTCAATCGCATCGATACAGTTCTGTATCTTCGGCAGCATACCTCCACCGATATAGCCTTCTTCCATCAGTTTCTTTCCGTCTGATACATTCAGTTCAGAAATCAATGTGGACGGATCCTTTGGATCTTTGTATACTCCTTCAATATCTGTCAGGAATGCAATCTTCTCTGCATTGATTGCTTTTGCTATCGCACATGCAGCATCATCCGCATTGATATTATACGTATTATAGTCATCGTCCAGGCCGATCGGTGCGATAATCGGGAGGAAATCTTTCTCCAGAAGATCGTAGATGATATCTGCATTCACTTCTTTGACATCTCCGACAAATCCGATATCCTCACCGTCTGCCAGCTTCTTGTCTACTTTCAGAAGTCCTCCATCTTTTCCACTGATACCAATGGCTCTTACACCGAGCTGCTCCACCAGCTGAACAAGGCTTTTATTCACTTTCCCAAGTACCATCTCTGCAAGTTCCATCGTCTCTGCATCTGTCACCCGCAGCCCATTGATAAACTGCGGTTCCATGCCGACTTTTCCTACCCATTTGCTGATTTCTTTTCCACCGCCGTGGACAATGATTGGTTTGAAACCGACTAATTTCAGCAGCGTAACATCCTGAATGACTCTTGCTTTCAGTTCTTCGTCTACCATAGCGCTTCCGCCATATTTTACTACAATAATCTTACGGTTGAATCTCTGGATATACGGAAGGGCTTCAATCAGTACTTCTGCTTTGTCCAGATATTTCTGCATTGCTTTTTCCATCTTTCAATCTCCTAACTTCTGTAGTCTGCATTGATCTCGATATATCCGTGAGTCAGGTCACATCCCCATGCAGTTGCTGTCTTGTCACCCATCTTCACATCTGCCAATTGCTGTAACTTCAGTCTCAGACAGGATCTTTGTTGCCTCTGCCTCACTGTAATCTACAGCTGTACCATTTTCAATGATCTGGATTTTTCCTGCTTTGCTTTCGAAAAACAGGTCAACCTTTTCAGGATCGAACTGCGCTCCGGAATATCCCATTGCACAGAGGATTCTTCCCCAGTTTGCATCGTGTCCTGCGATTGCTGTCTTTGTAAGATTGGAACATACGATTGATTTTGCAAGTGTCTTAGCCTGCTCTACACTCTCGCATCCGACCGCTTTCACTTCGAATAATGCAGTTGCACCTTCTCCGTCTCCGGCGATTTTCTTTGCAAGGTATTCATTTATCATATGCAATGCTTCTGCAAAATTCTTATAATCTTCTGTTCCATATGTAATCTCCGGATTCTCTGCCATACCATTTGCCAGTAATACAACTGAGTCGTTCGTAGAAGTATCTCCATCTACAGAGATCATGTTGTAAGTATCTCCGACATCTTCACTTAATGCTTTCTGAAGTGCATCCTTTGTGATCACAGCATCTGTTGTAATAAATGCAAGCATCGTGCACATATTCGGATGGATCATTCCAGATCCTTTTGCCATACCACCGATCGTAACAGTCTTTCCGCCAACTTCAATTGCAACGGCCAGTTCCTTTGGAAATGTATCGGTTGTCATAATTGCTTTGGCTGCTTCTGTACCATTTTCCAGTGTATCATTCTTCTTACCTGCCAGTACTTTGATTCCGGCTGTCAGTTTGTCGATCGGAATCTGCTTTCCGATCACTCCGGTTGAACCGATGAGGACACCATCTGCGGAAATATTCAGTGCTTTGGCTGCTGCATCTGCAGTATCTTTACAATATCCAAATCCCTCTGCTCCGGTGCAGGCATTGGCGATTCCTGAGTTCACAACTACCGCCTGTGCTTTTGCCCCACTCTTTACGACCTGCTGATCCCATTTTACCGGTGCCGCTTTTACGCATTTGTTGTAAATGTTCCTGCTGCCACGCATGGAACCTGGCTGTATACCAGTGCCATATCTGTTCTGTCTTTATACTTGATTCCTGCTGCTGTACTTGCTGCTTCAAATCCTTTTGCTGCGGTCACTCCGCCTTTTACCTGTTTCATCTGTTCTTCCACCTTTCTTAATTCTCTTTTCTTATGTTTTGATAAATTCCTTTACTGGATAAACGCCGTGATATTTGCTTCATTCAGTGTAAAATCGTAATAATTCAGATCTTCCTCTTTGTCCATCCTATTTCGTTCCAGAATGCATTGCCGATATCGTTCTGTGTGAATGCGATCAGGGATACTTTGTTGATGCCTTCTTTTTTCAGTGCCTCCATCGTAAATACTACCATGGCTTTTCCGATGCCTCTCATTCTGTGATTCACATCTACACACACATGATACAGACAGCCCCGTCTTCCATCATGCCCGCAGAGAATCGCTCCGACGATCTTCCCATCTTCTTCGGCAACTACGCTTGTTGTTGGATTTCTTTTTAAGAAACGTTCTATTCCTTCTTTTGAATCATCCACACTTCGTATTCCGAATCCTTTGATGCTCATCCACAGTGCGTGCACCTGGTCGAAATCTTCAATTGTCATTACTCTTATATTCATATGTATTATTTTTCTCCTCTGTCTGTATTTTCCGGTAAATCTACGGGAACATCGGTACCAGTTCCAGTCCTTCTGTCTCCGGAAGTCCGAACATCAGGTTCATGTTCTGTACTGCCTGTCCTGCCGCGCCTTTTACCAGGTTGTCGATTGCTCCCATCATGATGATGCGGTTCGTTCTTGAATCGATCTTGAAGTTGATGTCCACATAGTTACTTCCTTCTACCCATTTTGTCTCCGGACAAACATCTTTTTCAAGAACACGGACAAATTTCTCATCTTTATAATATTTATCATAGATTGCTTTCACTTCTTCGTATGTTACATCTTTTTTGAGTGTTGCATATTCCGTTGCCAGGATTCCTCTGTTCATCGGAACCAGATGTGGTGTGAAGTTGATCAGCACTTTCTCTCCGGATGCATATCCGAGCTGCTCCTCAATCTCCGGTGTGTGTCTGTGGCTTGCGACACCGTACGCTTTCATATTCTCATTCACTTCACAGAAAAGGTTCGGTACTTTTGCACCACGTCCTGCTCCGGATGTTCCCGATTTTGCATCCACGATCAGAGTATTCATATCAATGATTCCTTCTTTTGCCAGTGGATATGCGGTCAGGATGGAACATGTTGTATAGCATCCCGGATTGGCTACCAGTCTTGCATTCTTTACATCTTCTCTGTTGATCTCACAAAGCCCGTACACTGCTTCTTCAATATATTGTGGACTTTTATGCTCGATTCCATACCACTTTTCATATGTAGCTACATCTTTGATACGATAGTCTGCACTTAAGTCGATAATCTTTGTCTCACTTAAAATCTTATCATTCATCATCGATGCACAGAAGCCTTGCGGCGTTGCTGTGAAGATACATCTGCCTGTTTTGCAAGTTCTTCCATATTATCATCCAGACATGTTGCATCCACGATCTGGAACATATTCTGATATACATCTGCGTATTTTTTATCTATATAACTTTTGGAGCCGTACCATACGATCTCTGCGTCCTTGTGTCCGGTAAGGATTCTTACCAGTTCTCCTCCGGCATATCCGGTCGCTCCAATAATTCCAACTTTAATCATCTATATAACACCCTTTCCGATATTGAATTTTTATAAATTATTGTTCGTTTTATAGTACCCCAAATTCCTGTGATTGTCTAGTTGGATGGGATTGTTTTTCAAAAATCCATATATTTACTTTTGCGTTGTAAATCACGAACTTGCATAATTATACATCCATATTGCATATTATGCAAGCTTTTTCTTCAAATTGTATTGGGATTTAATTCAGGAAGGCTGTGGATACCCGAACCGGAATAAATGGCAATTGCGTAACCGTAGTGGCCTCCACCGGGTTACACTTCCGGGCATTTCATTTATTAACATCCGCTGTCAGTCACGACTTGAAGGAAACAATAGATAAGGCTTCTTGTGAATGTGGAATGCCGTTAGAAACAATTAGAGAGTCAGAAGCACCGTTAAAGGAACGAAGCGAACGTGTTTGAGGCGAACGCCGAGTTTGAGCGTAGTTCCTTTGCTTTTAGGTGATTCTGACTCTCTTAGTGTTTCTTATGGTATGGAACCTGAACAAGAAGCCTTATCTATTGTTTCCTTCAAGGACTGAGAGGCCGCTTCCCAGTTAATAAATTAAATCCCAATTTTCTTCTTCACTTCCGTCTCAACCAGCACATTCTGATACCTATATATACTAAGCAATATTCCAAACATTATATAACTTATCATAATTCCGCTTCCTCCTGCAGTCAGGAAAGGGCAGTAATTATTCGAAAGTGGAAAATAGCCCAGATTCTCCACTACATATCCGATGAACTGAGTAAACAGGACCACCACGCATCCGGTTCCCATGATCATGCCAAGTTGGTTTTTCTGGTGTCCGGTCTTTTGCAGAAACCAGATCAGGACAGCGCCTATGACAGCAATCGCCAACACTGCCGCCAGTATTCCATAATAATGTATGACAAATGTCAGCATATAATCACTGTTAAAAAAACCTATCTTTTCACAATCTCCACGTCCTGTAAAATGTGCCCCTGAGATCATATTTCTTATTGTGCCCCATAAGCTTCCTGCATCATTGCCTTCCGGATGAATGAATGCCGACAGTCTTGCCGACTGGTAAGCTCTTACATATCCCATTTTAATCATTAATGTCATCCCTGCTGCCGGAAGCAGGATTACCAGACTCCACATGGTGATCAGCGTTCTTTTTCTATTCACTTCAAACCAGTCTTTCCAGACTGCAATTGATAACAAGATCAGAAATGTAAATCCTACACTAACTGCCATCGACAGATTCGGAATGCGTAAAATGAACCATATCGGAAGCACCTGCCACAATATGGCCTTTGCGATACCGACACATCCTGTTTTTTTACTTCGCATGCTATATAATATTGCTGCATATAGCGGTACGATCAGATATAACAGCGGCCGTAACGGTAATGCCATACCGAATAAAAACGGAATTCCGTATACCGCTCCGTTGATATACACCGCTCCCATGAATATACCCAGTCCCATTACTACGATCCATATGCCTGCCAGCCGCTTTGCATATTTTCCGATCCAGCTGTAATCAACATAACAGATTCCGATCATACAAGCCAGCCCTGCAAATGTCCACGCAATATTTTTCAGATAATCAATATTGCCGCCAATCCCCGAAGTAATCCCTTCTACCTCTCCCGGATTATTTCCCACATCTGCAAGGGCACTTGTTCTCAGACAGTACATCAGAAGAATTCCTGCCAGATTCAGAACTGCAATAAGACCGATCATTTTCCATGCCATTTTGGGTCTGTGAATCCGGTCCATCTCGATTCCTACTTCTACCGGATCGCCCATCTCCAGAACCGCTGCCTTTTCCGCCTCTGAAGGTTCCATTCCTTCTGTCATATAATCGCACTTCTGGTCTTCGATATGATCTTCCAGTTCTTTGGTCACTAGTGGAAGTGCGCGCTTACAGCGAATCTGGTCTGTTACTGTCTGTATATATCTTCTCCTATCCAAAGCACACACCTCCCATCACATCCAGAACTGCCTGTGAATATTCTTTCCACTCTTCTGATTTTCTCTTTAATTCCTTTTTGCCTGCTCTTGTAATGTGGTAATACTTCCGGATCTTTCCGACTGCTTCTTTTTCATATGCTTCCACGAATCCTTTCTCCTCCAGTCCATGCAGGAGAGGGTACAGGGTTCCCGCCTTTAATTCAAATACATTCTTTGACTTGCCGCGCAGAGTATCAATCATTTCATACCCATACATATCCTTTTCTTCTAATAATTTTAATACCAGCATCGTTGTACTTCCCGAAACCAGGCTTTTATCTACTGCCATCTTTTTTCTTCTCCTTTCCATGCATAACATATAGATCATCTACATATTGTATTGGTTATCTACATATTATATCGATTACCTATATATGTCAATATGATTCCTGTTATTTTATTTCAGAATCTTTTTATATTCTTTTTTCTGTCAGCCTCTTTCGAAGATATAATAAAAAGAAACGTCAGTTCCGGCTTGCTTTTACCGAAACTGACATTTCTTTTTATTTCTCCGTTTTCACTGGTCAGGGCCACTTTCCCCGTCCCCATTGGCTATCCAATGATATGTCTTGCTACATATACACCGCTTGCCGATGCATGAGAAAGAGAATGTGTCACTCCACTTCCATCTCCGATCACATACAGACCTTTATGGCAGCTTTCGAGATTCTCATCGATGTCTACTTCCATATTATAGAATTTCACTTCCACACCGTAAAGAAGCGTGTCATCGTTCGCCGTTCCAGGTGCTACTTTATCTAGCGCATAGATCATCTCCACGATACCATCCAGGATTCGTTTTGGAAGTACAAGGCTTAAGTCTCCGGGTGTTGCAGATAAGGTTGGTGTTACAAGGCCTTCTTCAATACGCTTCTCTGTACTTCTTCTTCCACGTACCAGATCACCGAAGCGCTGTACAATAACACCACCGCCAAGCATATTGGAAAGTCTTGCGATACTTTCCCCATAACCGTTGCTGTCTTTGAACGGTTCTGAGAAATGTTTTGCAACCAGCAATGCAAAGTTCGTATTGTCTGTCTTCTTCTCATTGCCTTCATAGCTGTGTCCGTTTACCGTGATGATTCCGTTGGTATTCTCATTTACGACAATTCCATTTGGATTCATGCAAAATGTGCGGACATTATCTTCGAACTTCTCTGTACGATATACAATCTTACTTTCGTAGAGTTCATCTGTCAGATGCGAGAAGATAACTGCCGGAAGTTCTACACGGACTCCGATATCTACACGGTTAGATTTAGTAGGAATCTCCAGCTCTTTACACACTTTCTCCATCCATTTACTTCCGCTTCGTCCTACAGAAACGATGCATTTTTCACATTCATAGTTTCCTTTTTCACACACCACTTTGTAACCGTTTTCAATTATTTCAATCGTCTCTACCGGTGTATCAAAATAGAAATCTATATGATCTTTCATCTGGTCATACAGATTCTGAAGCACCACATAGTTGATATCTGTTCCAAGATGACGTACCGATGCATCGAGAAGATTCAGCTTGTTCTGCAGACAAAGCTTCTTGAATTTGGTTCCGGCTGTCGAATAGAGTTTTGTTCCTTCCCCACCGTTTTCCATGTTGATTTCATCTACATACTTCATCAGTTCTACTGCCTGTTTCTTCCCGATATATTCGAACAATGTTCCCCCGAAATCATTGGTAATATTATATTTCCCATCAGAAAATGCTCCTGCTCCCCCGAAGCCGCACATGATCGAACATCGTTTACAATTGATACAGTTCTTAATTTTTTCCCCGTCAATCGGACATTTTCTCTTTTCAAGCGGATATCCCTCTTCAAACACGGCAATCTTACATTCCGGCTTCTTTTTCATCAGCTCATACGCCGCAAAAATCCCTCCCGGACCTGCTCCAATAATGATCACATCATAATTCATAAGTATCTTCTCCTTCTCATGACATATATATAAACCTTTCTTCCGGTTTTATATTTATTTTTCATTTAATTATACTATTTATACTATTTGCAAGTAAAGTGCCGGCTATATTCTACGTTGACATTCACATTTCGTCAAGCTTTTTCCATAGATTTTTAAAGATTGTCAAAGATTGTTCACAGTATATATCTCTCTGCATTTTTGTAATGTTTCCCAACAGACAGATTCTCCTTTCCGCATCTATCCTTCTCCGCTTATTTTATGCATCATTTTGTTGTTTTTATGCATTAATTTGCATATTTTCCAACTTTTTTCTCGTTTTTTCTTGCATATTTATAAAATCAGGTGTATAGTATTCCTTGCAGCCGCAAACGCACACTGTTAAAAGAAAGACTTGACTTTTCCGGCTGTATACGAGAAGATTATTTTAAAGCGATTGATAAAACTATATTTCATGTAGGAGGATATATAAGATGAAAGAAAAAGTTGTATTAGCATACTCAGGTGGTCTTGATACCACAGCAATTATCCCTTGGCTGAAAGAGACATTTAACTATGATGTTATCTGCTGCTGTATCGACTGTGGTCAGGGGGAAGAACTAGATGGACTGGAAGAAAGAGCAAAGCTTTCCGGCGCAGCCAAGTTATATATCGAAGATATCGTAGATGATTTTGCTGATAACTACATTGTACCTTGCGTTCAGGCACATGCCGTATACGAAGATGAATATCTTCTCGGAACTTCCATGGCCCGTCCTGCAATCGCAAAACGTCTCGTGGAGATTGCACGGAAAGAAAATGCTGTTGCCATCTGCCACGGTGCTACCGGTAAAGGAAATGACCAGATCCGTTTTGAACTTGGTATCACAGCACTTGCTCCGGACATCAAAATCATTGCTCCTTGGAGAATGACAGATATCTGGACCATGCAGTCACGTGAAGACGAGATTGATTACTGTAAAGCACACGGAATCGACCTTCCATTCGACGCAAAGCACAGCTACAGCCGTGACCGTAACTTATGGCATATCAGCCATGAAGGTCTGGAACTGGAAGATCCTTCCAATGAACCTAACTACGATGACCTTCTGGTAATGTCTACCACACCGGAAAAAGCTCCTGACAAAGCAGAATATGTTACTATGACTTTTGAAAAAGGTGTGCCTAAGAGTATCAATGGCGAAGAAATGAAAGTATCTGATATCATCCGCAAGCTGAATGAGCTTGGCGGAAAACACGGTATCGGAATCATCGACATTGTTGAGAACCGTGTTGTAGGTATGAAGTCCCGCGGCGTATACGAGACACCTGGCGGAACAATCCTGTATGCCGCTCACCAGCAGTTGGAGGAACTTATTCTTGACCGTGCCACAGCAGAAGTGAAGAAAGAAATGGCCGACAAGCTTGCTCAGATTGTATACGAAGGAAAATGGTTCACACCACTGCGCGAAGCAATTCAGCTTTCGTTGAAAGCACACAGGAATATGTAACAGGTGAAGTGAAGTTCAAACTGTATAAAGGAACGATCACCAAAGCCGGAACTACTTCTCCATACTCTCTGTACAGCGAGTCTCTTGCAAGCTTCACAACCGGTGATCTGTATGACCATCATGATGCAAGTGGATTCATTAACCTGTTCGGACTTCCGTTGAAGGTTCGTGCAATGAAACTACAGAATGTAAATAAGAATCAGAAATAATTTTTGCAAAAAAGCAACGAAACATGGTATGCACAAGCAAATATATGCTTCTTTTCACGCCACATTTCGTTGCTTTATTTTTAATTTGCATATTTTTATATATTTTTTGTATATTTATGATATAATTGAAACACTTTAAAGCATTCATCTTAAACGGGTAAAAAGGCTGTCAGGTAGCAGTTTTTTTACACATTTTCATTTTTCTTTAAAAGAATCCGGATCTTCCCGTTCTGATTTTTATTCGTTTATTTCATGCAATGGATATTGACCGTATATTTCCTTGCATAGTAACATACGCTTTTTTTTGCCCTCTAAGCGTTATAAATGCAGAACGATCCGGATTATTTCCGGCATGTTTCCGTGCATATTCAAAAGGCGTTGTCAGATTTTCTTCTGACAGCGCCTTATTTCTCTTTAAGGATTCCGTAATCTTTAACGCAATACTCCTGCTTTTATGCACTTCTTTCAAACTGTGAATTATACAGTTCAGCATAGAATCCATTCTGTGCAAGAAGTTCTTCATGATTTCCCTGTTCTACGATATCTCCGTCTTTCATAACCAGAATCATATCTGCATCACGTATTGTTGACAGTCTGTGTGCGATCACAAAGCTGGTTCTTCCTTTCATCAACTGGTCCATTGCCTTCTGGATCTGAATTTCGGTTCTTGTATCTACCGAACTTGTTGCCTCATCAAGGATCAGTATCTTAGGATCCGCAAGCATTGCTCTTGCAATTGTCAGAAGCTGCTTCTGTCCCTGTGACACATTACTTGCTTCTTCATTTAACTCCATCTGATAACCACCCGGAAGGGTCTGGATAAAGCGGTGTGCACGTGCTGCCTTCGCAGCCTCCACTACCTCTTCATGCGTTGCATCCAGCCGTCCATAACGGATATTATCTTCGATACTTCCTTTGAACAGCCAGGTATCCTGTAATACCATTCCGAACATTTTTCTCAGGTCATCGCGGTTAAAGTCACGGACATCATGCCCGTCCACTTTGATCGAACCACTTCCGACATCATAAAAACGCATCAGTAATTTGATGATCGTCGTCTTTCCGGCACCGGTAGGTCCTACAATCGCAACCTTCTGTCCCGGCTTTACATCCACACTAAAATCATTGATGATCGTGTGATCCGGATTATATCCGAAATGGACATGTTCAAAGCTTACGCTTCCTTCCATTTCATCAATACATACCGGATGTTCCACTGTCTGGTCTTCTTCCGCCTCCTCAAGGAATTCGAAGACACGCTCAGACGCTGCAGCTGTGGACTGTAACATATTTGCCACCTGCGCAACCTGCTGGATCGGCTGCGTAAAGCTTCTTACATACTGGATAAAAGACTGGATATCACCAACCTGAATCGTTCCTTTCATAGCAAGATAACCGCCCAGGATAACCTCTCCGACATAACCAAGATTTCCGACAAACTGCATGATTGGCATCATCATTCCGGAAAGAAACTGTGATTTCCATGCAGATGTATACAAAATATCATTGTCTCTCTTGAATGTTGCGATTACATCCTCTTCTTTATTGAATGCTTTGATGATATTATGACCGCCATAGATTTCTTCTACCTGTCCGTTTACATGTCCTAGATACTCCTGTTGGCTCATGAAGTACTTCTGTGAACGTTTTACGATCATAGAGATCAGTCCCATTGAAACCGGAAGAATCAGAAGTGCTACCAATGTCATCAGCGGACTGATACTGAGCATCATGATCAGCACACCTATGATCGTTGTCACCGATGTGATCACCTGCGTTGCACTCTGGTTCAGGCTTTGGCTTAAAGTATCTATATCATTTGTGATACGGGATAACACCTCTCCATGTGTCTGTTTATCAAAATAATTCATCGGCAGGCGGTTGATTTTCTCTGAGATTTCTTTTCTCAGACGGTAGGTCAGCTTCTGTGATACTCCTGTCATGATATATCCCTGTACGAATGAAAACACTGCACTTGCCAGATACAGGCATAACAGAGTCAGTACAATATGTGCGATTTTGTCAAAATCAATCCCGGCTCCGCCCGATACTTTTCTGACCAGACCTTTAAATATCTCGGTCGTTGCTTTTCCAAGTATCTTCGGTCCTACGATATTAAATATCGTACTCCCGATGGCAAATACAATCACAAAAAATATTCCAATCTTATATGTGCTCAAATATGCCATCAGCTTTTTCATCGTGCCTTTAAAATCTTTTGCCTTTTCATTGGACATTCTCGGTCCATGTCCTCTACCTCTTGGCATATGATTCCACCTCCTTAAGATCTTCTTCTAATTCTTTCTCTGATAATTGTGAAGATGCGATCTGATAATATGCTTCACAGGTCTTAAGCAGTTCTTTATGTGTGCCTTTTCCGACAATCTGACCATCGTCTAACACGATGATCTGATCTGCATGGAGAATCGTACTGATTCTCTGTGCGACGATCATAACCGTACTTTCTGATGTTTTCTCTTTCAGCTTTGCACGAAGTGTTGCATCCGTCTTATAATCCAGTGCTGAAAAGCTATCATCAAATATATATACATCTGGATGTTTTGCTATCGCTCTTGCAATCGAAAGTCTCTGTTTCTGACCTCCGGATACATTCGATCCTCCCTGGGAAATGGTACTCTTATACTTTTTCTTCTTCTGCTCAATAAATTCAGTTGCCTGTGCGATCGTTGCTGCCTCTGTCATCTCGGCTTCACTTCCCTCCGGATTACCATATAAGATATTTGAGGCAATATCGCCTGAGAATAATACAGCTTTCTGCGGTACATATCCCAGTTTCTCCCGGAGTTCGTGTTGTGATACATTTCTGATATCTTTTCCGTCAATCGTAATCTTACCGTCTGTAACATCATAGAATCTCGGAATCAGATTCACCAGCGTAGACTTACCACACCCGGTACTTCCGATAAATGCCGTCGTCTTTCCAGGCTCTGCGGTAAAGGAAATGTCATGCAGGACATCTTCTTCTGCCCCCGGATAACGGAACGATACATGGTCGAATACAACCTTTCCTTTTCCTTCTTCCGGAATGTGTGACGGGTTCCCCGGATCATGGATCATAGTTTCACTTGTCAGTACTTCGTCTACACGGCCTGCAGATACAGCTGCTCTTGGCAGCATAACCGAGATCATACAGATCATTAAGAATGCCATGATAATCTGCATCGTATACTGGATAAATGCCATCATATCACCAACCTGCATTGCTCCGTCATTGATGCTGTGACCACCCACCCATACGATCAGGACCGCAATACTGTTCATAACGAACATCATAAGCGGCATCATAAATGTCATTGCGCGGTTTACAAATAAGTTCGTCTTTGTCAGTGCTTTATTTGCATCATCAAAACGTTCTTCCTCGTACTTCTGTGTACCAAATGCACGGATAACCGAAAGTCCTGTCAGGATTTCACGGCTGACAAGATTCAGTTTGTCAACCTGATTCTGGATCAGCTTAAACTTCGGCATTACCACCAGGAATAAGAATCCTACGATAACTATAATAACAGCAACCGCAAGTCCGATGATCCACGACATGCGACATTCGTATGAAAGACTTTCCAGATTCCTCCGATTGCCATAATCGGTGCATACAGAACCATCCGAAGGATCATAACAATTAATAACTGGATCTGCTGAATGTCATTCGTGCTTCTTGTAATCAGTGATGCCGTAGAGAATTTATCAAATTCTGCATTGGAGAAACCAACCACTTTACGGAATACATTTTCACGAAGTCTGCGTCCGACACCGGCACCGACACGTGATGCCAGTAGTCCGACCAGTATACTTGCTGCCATTCCAAGGAATGCAAGTGCCAGCATCTTGGCTCCTGTATGCAAAATATAGGTAGTTTCAATCTGATCTGTATCAATTCCCACGTGGTGTAAGCGTCTTTAATGTACCCTGCTGCTGCCTGGGCAATCATTGAATCCTGCATGGAATCCATCTGCTGATCCATCTGACCGATCAGCGCATTCCTGCCTTCAGCTCCCATAAACTCCAACATATCATAGATATCCATCTTATCAACATTCGGAATTCCAGACATCTGTGTACGCATCTGCTCTTCGATCTTCTGTGTCATATCACTGCCGGAATCAAATCCTGCTGCCATGAGCATCGGCTTTCCAAGAATCTCTGAAAGCCTGTCCATTTTCTTTTCATCTTCTTTTACAGAAGCTTTTAATTCCATTACAGTACCATTATAGTCGTATTTTTCCACCGACTCTGTATACGCATTTTTTACAGTTTTCTGTCTGTCCGACGGAACCAGCAGTAACAGATGGTTCAGATCTTTTTTGGAAATTGTATCAGGTACAGTCTCATCAATACCGCCCTGCTGGATACCTACATTCACAATATCCGATGTGTAAGTCGGCAAAGACAGATCACAATAAGCCTGGACAACCAGTATGCAGATAATTGCGGCCACAGCAGCTGCATATGGTTTCAGAAACTTAAATAATTTTCCCATTTTCTTATGTCTTTCCTTTCTGCATTCATATTTATATACAACGGATCTGTCCTGTCAGTTCCGTCTGTATATTCTATTACTAAAAACTCCCACGTGCCGATGGACATGTCTTTTCTATGATCGTATCCATATCCACACCTTTGAAATCCTTTGAGTTCAACAGATTTTTTTTCATTTCTGCCAGAAGCCGCTTCATCAGAAGTATCTCTTCTCTTGATATTCCCTGATAAACTATTTCTTCCATCTCACGAATTACTCTTTGAATTCCTTCTATACATTCTTCTCCTTTTGGCGCAAGATGAATTTTTACCACTCTTTGATCCTTTTCATCCTGTCTTCGTGTCACATATCCTTTTTCTTCCATCTTCCGTAACGCAACAGTCATAGATGGCGGTGTAATGCCGACACGTTCTGCCAGTTGTTTCTGCGACTGTTCCCCCCAATGTTTCAATGAAAACAAGACTCCCGCCTGACTTGGTTTTAAGTCCATTTTTTCCATACGCTTCATTGACTGATATTGCATAAATTTCATTAATTGAAATACGGAAAAAAAAATGTTGACGTTTCCATATCTTTTTCCAAATCCTCCACCTCCTTTTATTAATTAGAATTCTAACGATCATATTAGTCATTTCTACCAATATTGTCAATGTTTTTATAATTTTTTTATATTTTTATTGTTTGTTTTATATTTTATTTATTTAGAACACTAACTAATATACAATTAAAAAGAATCCCCGGAAATCCACACTTTTGTGCAGATTTCCGGAGAGTTTTCACACTCACACAGCTTAGATCTTCAAAATCTGATTCTGACCTGTTGTTTAATTTTCCCCAAGGTATTCCAAAAATTCATCTTCCGGAAGCGGCTTGGAATAATAATATCCCTGTATACAATCACAATCGTTTTCCCTCAGGAATGCAACCTGTTCTTCCGTCTCTGCTCCTTCTGCTACCAGCTGCATCCCCAGTTCATGAGCCATCGCAATGATAGATTTTAAGATGCTTCTCGACTTTGGATTTGTCTCAATCTGACGTACCAGACTCATATCTATCTTTAAAATATCGAAATTATAGTCCTGAAGTACCCCGTAAGAAGAATATCCGCTTCCAAAATCATCCAAAAGTGTCACCGCACCTTTTTTCTGCAATGATTCCAGGATATTATTGCGGTTCTGCTTCATTGCCTCAAACGATGTCTCTGTAATCTCAAATCTTGATTTGATTCCAAGCTTCTGAGATGACTCTACATTTTCCTCAATCCATTTCATCATCTTTTCATCATAAAAATCCATCCATGACAGATTGATTGATATCGGGATATTTTTCTTACCGTCTTCGCATCGCTTCCGCATGAATTCAAATACTTTTTTTGCCACATAAAAATCCAGTTCCGAGATATGCCCGCTCTCTTCTAATGCCGGAATGAATATGGCAGGTGATACGAATCCTCTCTTTGGATGCATCCAGCGGATCAGTGCTTCTGCAGACCTGATCTCTCCGGTCTTCGCATCTACAACCGGCTGATAATATACTTTGAACTGTTCCTGCGCCAGTCCGTTTCTGAGTTCTCCTGCAAGTTCCGCGCGATCAATGTAATATGATTTCATCGATACATCATAGATATTATAAGGTTTTACATATTCGTCTGTAATATATTTTTTTGCAAGCTTCGCACGGTCGATCATACCGTTGATGCTCATTTCTTTGTTTTCAACAAAGAAAATTCCGCAACCACAGAAGATGTGCATCGTCTTTCCATTCTTTGTGAAATTCCACTCACAAAGTCCGGAAAGCGCATCAAAATCCAGCTTCTTTTTCTCTACCAGACAGGTGAACTGATCAGCCTCCACCCTCGCCACTACGCATGGCTTCAGGCTGGATGATCGCAGATTCTTATAAATTGTGCGCAACACATTATCACCAATGTCACTCCGAAAAGCTCATTAACCGCTTTGAAATTCCGGACGTTAAAGTACAACACGGCATAATCGGTCCTGTCATCACAGTGCCGGAATATGTTTTCCGAATTATGGATGAATCCCTGTCTGTTGTATCCACCGGTCAGCACATCTTTGCCTGAAAGCTCGGTGATATCTTCCGTCACAGCCAAAATGATTTCCAGTTCCTTGAACATATACATGAAATTAAACTCTTTCAGGCGTATCTCTCCATCCTCACTGATCTGATGGACAGTGAAGGAATAACGGCCATTTTGATTCAATTCCCTGCATATCGTTTCTATGTCTGTATTTTTCTTCAGATGCTCTTTTTCCTGCTCCGGAACCATCGTACCCAGGATTTCCCGGCAATACGTATTATAATCGATCTTCATATGAAGATATCTGTATGCATTAAAATCCTCTGTCGATTCCATATTGATCAGATTTCTGCGGGCATCGATCAATGCAACCTTTTCAAAATTCTTCTGGTAAAGAAGCTGTGGGATTTTTTCTGCCAGATAACTTTCGGTTATGTCCTGAAAATAAAGCACTCCTTCAATGTCATCTGTCATAGAGTTCCGGATCATCTCTATCGTAATGCGGAACATACGGATCTTCTCATCCTTGTCTCCCTGAGCAACTGTTTCAAACGAAACAATTGTTCTCCCACCAGCAAATTCTTTCAATAGATTTTCCTGTACAAACAACTGGTTTGCTTTTGCTCTGTCTTCACAGCCGATCGCATACATCGATATTCTTCTGACGTAATCGTCTAGATTTTCTTTTTCACCCCTGATTCCAATGCTCTTAGTCTTTACTGCACAGGAGATACACTTTCCCTTACTTACATTTACCGTTACTGTTCCAAGTGAATCCGTCGTCTTTCTCATGACTTCATCCAGCTGTTTCAGATAGTCATCATTAATATCCCTTACATACAACATCACGATCTGATTATCATCTTCGTATTCCTCACTGCATATCATTGTAAGTGATACCCACTTGAATTCATCCTTCACTTTCCGGCGGTAACGGATCATCTCTTTTCTGTTTCCTCCTGCGAACGCTTTTCTCAGACGTTTTATATTACAAAACTCAAGATATTCTTTTTTATCGTCTTCATAAATGCAATCCACGTCCGCAAAGCCGCGTAGTCTCCCTGAAAAGGATGTAAAACTGTCGAAATATTTTTCCTGATCGTCAAGTCCATCTTTCAATATCAGATAACTGTCTGTTGTCAGGTTGACTTTCAATATTACATAATAGAAAGCTGACAGCATTCCCAATGTATCCTGAATATTTCCCATGGATTTATCATGCAGTGCAATCGTGTTCTGCACTCTTCTCAAAACAACAGCCGCATCAAATGGACGCGAGAAATAATCGCTTACACCAAGCTTATATGCGCGTCCGATATTATCATCAGAGGAATCTGCCGAGATACTGATAACCGGTATACGATCCAGCCATAGTCTTTCTTTCATAACCTGCAGCACTTCATATCCATTCATTACAGGCATATTCATATCCAATAACAGCAGGGATAATTCCATATGGTGTTCTGACATAATATAGACCGCCTGCTGTCCGTCCTCTGCCTGTATCAAATCATATTCGCCCTCAAGCATACTCACCAGGATCTCACGGTTCATTTCTGAATCATCGACGATTAATATCTTTTTTCCTCTGTTCTTCCATATCGTTTTTACCCCCCCCCCCGAATATTTGTTCGTTTTTTTATTTTCCTTATCATAATCTATATTTTATCATCATAATCTGTCTGAATCCAGTACAATTGTAAATGGTCCATCATTTACCAGACTCACTTTCATATCCGCCCCAAACATTCCCCGCTCTACTACCGGTATATGCTCCTTGCACTTACTTATAATATATTCGTAAAGTTCTTCAGCCATGTCCGGTTTTCCTGCTTCGACAAAGCTTGGACGGTTTCCTTTTTTACAGTTTGCATATAAAGTAAACTGAGAGATCAGAAGAAGTTCCCCTCCCACTGCATCCAGCGAAAGATTCGTCTTTCCTTCTTCATCCTCAAAAATACGTAATCCGGTCATTTTCTTGACCATCTTATCAGCAATCTCTTTTGTATCCGAATCAGCCACACCTATCAGGACCATAAATCCTTTTCCTATCTGTCCGATTACTTTTCCATCCACTTTTACGCTGCTTTCTGTAACTCTCTGAATCACAAACCGCATTTTTTCTCCTCCTGTTACCCATTATTTTTTATCCGGAAGCTGTGCCAGTATAATTGCCAGAAACATCAGTATACACCCTAACGATTCTCTGAATGACAAACGTTCTCCAAGTATGATCCAGCCCGCAAGTACCGAAAAACAGGATTCCAGCTTAAAATCAGCGATGCTACCGCCGGATTCACACTCTTCTGTCCAAGTATCTGCAATGTATATGCAACACCACAGGATAATACACCTGCATACAGAAGCGGCATCCATGCAGCCGCCACAGATACAAGCCTTGGTGTCTCCAGCACAAACATAAATGGTAATGACAGAATTCCACTCACGAAAAACTGGATGCAGGACATCTTCACACCATCCACTTTCGGAGAGAAATGATCAATCACCAGAATATGCACAGAAAAAACAAAGTGCACACAAAAATACCAGAACATCTCCTTTTCCAACAGAAAAAGACTCCGTAATACACAAAAAATATAATCCGACAAGTGCCAGTAACACCGCCATCCATACCTTCCATTGAATTTTTTTATGAAGAAAAATTCCAAGAACCGGAACGATCACTATATAAAAGGCTGTAATAAAACCTGCTTTTCCTGCTGTTGTATACTGAATCCCGGCCTGTTGGAGACTGCTTGCTGTGAATAATAATACTCCACATGCAACACCTCCTGTTATCAGATCTTTTCCGGATTTCTCTTTTTCCGAACAGTCTGTTTCCGGATCTTTATTCATTCTGTTCAAAAACCATATACACGGTAAAAGTGCCACCGCTCCTATCAGACAGCGGATTCCATTAAAAGAAAAGGGTCCCAGATGATCCATTCCTACACTCTGGGCAACAAATGCTGTTCCCCATATAAATGCTGTCAGCAACAGCATGCCCCCATTTTTCAGTTTCATTCTACTTTCCACCTATACTACAAATTACATATATAATTTTCTTTTGCCAACATCTTATCATACTATAGTCTATAATACGACATATTTCGAGCATTTTCAAATTATATATTTTTTTCAGACAAATCTGACTTGACATTTCTGTCACTTCGCCGGATACTAAAAGCAGAAAAAAGTAAGTCCTCTTAACCGGACTTCATCAATGCAAGGAGGTTCTGTCATGTTATCAGAGCGATTATTAAAGCTTCCGGGATTCCTTTATCAGATTGGAAGTAATTATTATTATCTTGGAAAATGGATCTGTAAAAAATGTACTGATCAGGATGCCACAGACTGTGTCGCCATGTATCAGATGTGCCGGACCGGCGGTGAAGAACCTGAGACCCGCACTTATTTCCAGAAGATTCGCGCTTTCAGTGATTTTGCATTGGAAGTTCCTTATAATCCTGCAAAAATTGCGGATGATATGAACATGATCCTGGAAAGTCTTTCCGAAAAAGAAACTACCGGGCTTTTGGAACAGATTGCACATCTTGAAGAAGATGTAACAAAATACTAGATACAATTGGCATTAAACAGGTGTAACGACTTCCATTTCTGTCCAAAAAAGATACAGCAGTATAGAACAATTCTATACTGCTGTATCCATATACCGGACGTTCAATATAGTTATTACATTAAATTGCTACTTTTCCGGTTGTTTCTTCATTGATCACGTAATAAGCTGCTGCTTCTTCCGGTTTCAAATATACATTCAGCGTTTTGATCTCATCTACATTTTTCCCCAAAGTTTTCCATGCTTCGTGTACTTTCTGTGTAATCTCCTCTGTGCTGATTTCTTTTCCCATATACTGAAGATAAAAGCTTGTCTTTGCCTCTTTCTTCACATCTTCTGCTTCTTTCAATACGCCTGCTCTTGTCTCGATTGCCTTTGTTGTATCTTTTGCAGTTGTGATTGCTGCAGGTCTTGAATTGTTTCTTCTATTTTTTTTCATATTGATAACCTCCTCAATCTACAAATAGAACATTACGTTTTCTATTATATCGGATTTACAGAAAATGTCAAAAGATATCCCCCATTATTCCGTTCCCCGTCCATACTGATTGATGGTCAGGTCTTTTACCACTTCTCCGGCAAGGATCAGGCCTGCTACGGATGGAACGAATGCAATACTTCCCGGAATATCTCTTCTCTGGTACATTTTCTTTCTGTCCCCGGTGGGCATACACAATGCTGTCTGCAACTGATACTCATATCTTCTAATGGACGTACCGGTTTTTCTTCCGAATATACCACTTTTAGTTTTTTTATCCCACGTGCTTTTAACTCCCTGCGCATAACTTTTGCAAGCGGACACATCTTTGTCTTATAAATATCTGCCACCTGAAATGCAGATGCGTCCAGTTTATTGCCGGCTCCCATACAACTGATAACAGGAACATCTGCGGCCTTCGCACGCATTATGATCTCAATCTTTGCAGTTACCGTATCTACCGCATCTACCACATAAGAATATTCTTCAAACGGAAATTCATGTGCATTCTCCGGAAGATAAAAACATTTTCTTATCTCTACATCTGCATCCGGGTTAATTTCCAGAATTCGGTCTTTCATCACATCTACTTTATACTTCCCTACGGTCTTTCTGGTCGCAATAATCTGACGGTTGATATTCGTCAGACACACTTTATCGTCATCCACCAGGACAAATGATCCTACTCCGCTTCTCGCAAGTGCTTCTACCACGTATCCGCCTACTCCGCCGATCCCAAAGACCGCTACCTTTGCATCTGCAAGTCTGTCCATATTGTCAGACCCTAACAGAAGCTGTGTTCTGGAAAACTGATTTAACATATTTGTTCCTCCACTCATATTTCATAATATTCCCTATTATAATAGTAGGATATCTAACAAGTCAACCATATCTTTCATCTCTGCTGTTTCCTTTTTCTATGTATTCTTCCGGCCACAGTCTCTTTGGATGCACATATCTTATCGGCGAGGCATACCAGCCATGCCTCCTTACACATCGGAGGTACAACATTCAACGGAAACATATGACGTAATATGATATTCTCCTCCCGTATGGTCAGTTTAAAATCTTTCCTGGCATTCTGCAGCGCTCTGCCGGCATGGATAAATCCATGAAATCTGTGCCCTGCATTCTTTTCATGCCAGTCATATAGAAAATAATCGTGCAGAAGCGCACCTCTGATCAGTTCTCTGCGGTTGACATTCCACGCCAGGCGATCCGCCAGTTCTACGCTTGTATATGCCACACTAATGCAATGCTTATATACCGAAATATCACTATGCTGCATGTATTTCTGCGTATACTTCATTCTTCCTGCTCATCCAGTTCTTTTAATACATCTTTGATTTCCTTCAGGATTCTCTCTTCATCATTCATACAGCCTGCCTGTTTTATCCCTCGAAAACCTGTCGGATACTTTCATAGTGAAGAAATATCCCCTGATCCGCATATCTTTTGATTTCTTCGATATCTGCGATTGCAAATCCCGACACCTCTTCCTCCTGTGTCTTCACATCAGATTCATCAAAATCCAGAATAAATTTGTAGATATCCACAAAGTAATTGTTTTTTTCTTCCGGATTTACTCTCTTATATGAAAATGCATAGCCTCCTTCTGCTTCCGTCACATCGACTCCTGTCTCTTCCTTGATTTCCCGAATCACTGCATCCAACGAATCTTCCCCGGCACGTACTCCGCTCCCGGCACTTCCCACCATCCGGCTGCCCATTCTTTATCCATTCTTCTTCTGGTAATCAGATATTTCCCATCCGGCGCATCAGCACACCAAGAACAGTCAGATGAAATTCTCCCGGTTTCATATTCCAGTCATTATGTTTCATTGTAGCTCCTGTACGCTCTTTATTTTCATCATAAATATCCCATAATTCCATACTTTTTATCTCCTTTTACATCAAAAGTGGAGAATCGTCCTGACTGACTCCCCACTTTTTCTTCTTAATATTCCCCGTTTACAATCATCTTCTCAAATTCTTTCTTAATAAAATCGCACGTCGGTTTTGTCCACTGCGTTCCCTCCAGTCCCTTTTCGGATTTAATAAGCTGCAACGAGAACAGCAATGCCTCCAAAATCTCTTTATGCTCCAGATTCTGAAGATTAGCGGCCACATAGTCTTTTGCTTCTTTTGGCTGTATTCCCGCCTTTTTACTCAACATCCTGCTGAACTGTTCAAATGTTATGATTTTCTTTCCATATTCCCAGAATGATTCTCGTACTTTTTATATTTCTGTACATATTCCTGAATAATCTCCAATGATTCGGAATCCAGTGTGTATCCATATTTTTTAGCAATCGCTTCCAGTTCTTTCCACCACGAAACATCTACAGCAGAATAATCCATGCTGATCCGGAAACAGCCGCCTGTACTGTTGATTGCTTTTTGAAATTCATCTTCCCAGGTCGGACATACCAGCATCTTCTCGCCATTCACGATCCCACCCTGTATTATTTTTTCTTTCATCCTCATGTCCTCCTTACGGTAAAGCTTTCGTATCTTCAGATCAAATCAGTATGAATATTATACCATTATCTTGTTATGATTGCAAAGCCGATATTACACCTTCGTCACACCAGCCAGGATCATCTCCAGACATGAAATTTTCTTATAATGCTTCTAATGCTTTATTAGATCCCACCAGGATCAGAACCATATCTTCACGCAATACTTCTGAAGGATCCGGATTCACTTCTACGTGCGCCCCACTTTTAATTCCCACGACATTCACTTCATAATTCCGGCGCACATCCAGTTCTTGCAACGTTTTTCCACTCCATTTTACGGGCATCGGTGTCTCAACTATACTATAATCCGGTGATAAAGCGATCCAATCTGTGAAGCTGGCAGACATAAGATTCTTTGCCATCCGAATTCCCATTTCTTTTTCCGGGAAAATAATGGAGTCTGCACCGATTTTTTTCAATACGGTTGCATGACGCTCATTTTTTGCTTTTGCAATCACATTCGGTACACCAATTTCTTTACACACCAGCGTTGCCATAATACTTGCTTCCAGACTTCTGCTTCCGCGATCACAACGCCATCCAGATTCCTCGTGCCGAGAGATCTGACAAAATCCGGATCACCGATATCTGCCTGCATCGCATACGATACCGAGTCGGCGATTCCTTTTACGCGCTCCATATCTTTATCTACTGCTACGACCTCGCATCCGAGTTTTTGTAATTCTAACGCAATACTTTCCCCAAAACTGCCCAGACCAAATACTGCAAATTGTTTCTTCATAGTTACTCCTCCTCATTAACCAATCATAATCTTTTCCGTCGGAAGTGTCCGCATCTTTTCCTGCAAATTTACCTTTCCGGCAAATAATAACGCAATGGTCATCGGTCCGACTCGTCCTGCATACATCAGTATCATCAACACGATCTTGCTTCCTACCCTCAGATGAGTTGTCAGATCTTGTGTCAGGCCAACTGTTGCCATCGCAGATGCGGTCTCATACATAATTTTCTGAAGCGAGATTGTATCCGGCTCTATCACAGCAATAACCGTGGTTCCTGTTACATATATGCCCAATGCCAGCATAAATGTCACAAACGCTACACGAAAGCTATCTTCAGCCACTTTTCTCTGAAAGCATTCAATATCATGACCTCCCCTGAGCATCGTGTGAAAAGCGAGAAATAAAAGCGCAAATGTCGTTGTCTTCAGACCACCCGCAGTTCCTCCCGGAGATCCTCCGATAAACATTAAAATAATATTCAGGAATCCGGTCTCTTCATGCATTCCCGACTGCTGAAATGTGCTAAATCCGGCCGTTCTGGTCGTCACAGCCTGAAATGCCGAAGCCATTATCTTCTGTCCGGTATTCAGATTCCCAATCGTTTCCGGATTCCGGTACTCCAGTACAAAATTCAAAAGTGTCCCTGCTATCAGCAGGATCAATGTCGTAACAATTGCTATCTTTGAATGTAACTTAAGTCTGGTAAAACACCATTTCTTCGGAATTTCACGATGCCAGATCTTCTTTCCGTTATCAATCACGTCATACCACACCGTAAATCCGATTCCGCCAAGAATGATCAGCATCATCGTTGTAATGTTGATCAATGGACTGGTTACGTATCTTGCCAGGCTGTCCTCTCCGAGAATATCAATTCCCGCATTGCAAAATGCAGAAACCGAGTGAAAAACTCCATACCAAATTCCTTTTACAAGTCCATAATCCCGACTGAATTGTATTGCATAAAAAACGGCGCCGATGCCTTCTACCACTACCGTCCCGAACAAAATTCTGCGGACCATGCCTACCAGACCACCAAGAGAATTCATATTATAAGCTTCTTGAATGACAATTCTCTCTTTTACTGTAATCTTTCTTTTAAGAAGCATAAAGAATGCTGTGATACATGCAATTATGCCCAGGCCTCCGATCTGAATCAGAATCAATAAAATTATCTTTCCCATTATCGTGAACTGATATTTCGGAACAACCGTAACCAGTCCCGTCACACATACCGATGTTGTTGATGTAAATAATGCATCCAGGAAGCTGATTGGTTTTTCATTCGATACCGGAAGCCATAAAAGTACCGCTCCCAGAACAATCACACTCAGAAAACCAATTACCAGAATTTTCATGGTATTCCATCTGATATTTTGCTTTCTCTTCATTTTTATTTTGCCTTTCTTATCTGTATTTTTTCTTCTATAACGACTATAATTTACGCTTGCACCTTAAAGAAGTCAATAGTTATTTTCCAGCAAAAACAAAAAAGCCAGAAAAGCTTGTAAATAAAGCATTTCTGACTCTTCCAGGAGCAGGGGATGAGAGAATCGAACTCCCGCCAAAGGTTTTGGAGACCCCTATCATACCACTTGACCAATCCCCTATATTGTAACTCATTGCTGAGTGCTTATTATTTATACCATATTAGTTCCATATATGTCAACAGAATTTTTCATTTTTTTTATTTTTTTGGAAAAATTTCTGTTTTTTCTTATATAATCCGTATTCTAAAAAACCTCCGGCTTTCTTTATCCGAGCCGGAGATTCCATCTTTCATCTATACATTTCCGATATTCATTTTTCTAAATACACCGATCAGAACTTTACCGATTGCAAGAACCAGAATTGCCGCTGCAATTGCCTCAGGTATTCCCGATGCCGTAACAGTTCCCATTACCAGTCCCCATACGGCACTGACTGCCACATCTTTTGCTTCTGCATACTGTTTTGCAAAAAGAATGTAGATACTTCCCATTACCGTGATCGTGTTCACCATTGCTCCGGCGAATCCTACGACAGGAAGTGCAATGATATTGTTTACTTTCAGTTTTGATAAGAGAATCCAAAGCCATCCTGCTGCCACACCGATCAAAATTCTGCATCCTACTGAAATCCAGACTGCCTTAACCGCTCCGAGTATTCCTGTAGTGCTCATAAACGGAGAGAATGCGAATGATAAAAGCGTCGGTGCCATTGTATTACTGATCAATGAACAAATACCGAATACACCGCCCAGGATTGCTCCTGCTGCAGGTCCTAACAAAATTGCTCCAATAATTACCGGAATGTGTACCGTTGTCGCCTTAATGATCGGAAGCTGTATCATTCCAAGCGGTGTGTTCGCCAGAACGATTACGATTGCTGCCATAAGTGCAACACTGACCATCCAGCTGGTGTTATGTTTTCTTGTCTTCATATTTAATTTTCCTCCTTGTTATCATTCCCGGTATCCGGGATACAATACAATTACGAATCCGATTATAACATCGTTATCTATTACTTGCAAGAATGAATAAAAAGAGCTATAGTGATTGTATTATTATGACAAACATTGAAATGAGGATGAATATTTATGTTAAAAGGAAAACACGTTCTCCTTGGCGTGACCGGTGGAATTGCTTCTTATAAGATTGCAACTCTTGCAAGTCTTCTGGTAAAAGCACAGGCTGACGTTCATGTCATCATGACAGAGAATGCTACCAATTTTATTAATCCGATTACGTTTGAGACTCTCACCGGACATAAGTGTATCACTGATACATTCGACCGGAACTTTGAATTCAAAGTGGAACATATTGCACTTGCCCAGCTTGCTGATGTCGTTATGGTTGCTCCCGCAACTGCAAATGTGATGGCCAAGCTTGCTCATGGTCTTGCCGACGATATGCTGACAACAACCGTACTTGCCAGCCGTGCGCCAAAGATCATTGCTCCTGCTATGAATACAGCTATGTATGAGAATCCTGTCACACAGGATAATATGGAATTACTGAAGCATTATGGAATGGAAGTCATTACACCTGCCACAGGTCATCTGGCCTGTGGTGATAATGGTGCCGGAAAGATGCCGGAACCGGAAACTTTATTCCAGTATATCTGCAAATCTATTGCATGCAAAAAAGACATGACCGGTATGAAAGTACTTGTAACTGCAGGACCGACACAGGAAGCCCTTGACCCGGTCCGTTATATTACGAATCATTCTTCCGGAAAGATGGGATACAGCATTGCAAAAGCCTGCATGCTCCGCGGCGCAGATGTTACCCTTGTAACAGGACGCACCGCTCTTGATGCACCGCTTTTTGTCAATACCGTTCCAATTGTGTCTGCCAAGGATATGTACAGGGAAGTCACTTCCAGAAGCCAGGATATGGACATTATCATCAAGGCTGCCGCCGTTGCCGATTACAGACCCTGCAATGTCTCTGATGAAAAGATCAAAAAGAAAGACGGCGATGCCATGTCGATTCCACTGGAGCGCACGGATGATATCCTGAAATATCTCGGCGAACACAAAAAAGCCGGTCAGTTCTTATGCGGCTTTTCTATGGAGACTCAGAATATGCTTGCGAACTCCAAGAAAAAACTAGAGAAGAAGAATCTGGATATGATCGTTGCCAATAATCTGAAAGAACGAGGCGCCGGATTTGAAACGGATACAAACATCGTTACTATGATCACACCAGATCAGATATTCGAACTTGAACTGATGAGCAAAGAAGAAGTTGCCTTCCATCTGCTTGATAAAATATTAGAGATTAAGAACAAAATGTAAATACAGTATAAAAAGAAATCCGGAAATTTACAGGAGGATATATGAAAATGGACGCAAATTTATCAATGGAACAGATCCGCAAGGATGTAAAGAATGTAACCGAATTGAATCAGGAGGGTTATGATATGGATGTCATCTCTCACAAACTAGATCTTTCAAAAGACTATGTGCAGACAATCCTTACCTGCGCACAGGGATTTACAGAAGACGACACACTGGCTGTGGCTGTACTGGTTGAAGCAAGTTTATAAATTTTATCAGTTGATGATCCGGAATCTGTCTCTGACAGTTTTCAAAACATATAGATATTACTTAACACTGTCCAATGATCTTAATATGTTATTGGACAGTGTTTTTCAGTTTATTTATAAAGGTAAGTGGTGTCATACCATATTTTTTCTTAAATGCACGATGAAAATAAGAAAGATTCCGGAATCCGACTGACATTGAGACTTCAATAATCGATAAATGCCCCTGTTCAAATAATTCCACAGCTTTCTCCAATCTAAAATTATTCATGTATTCCACACAAGTCATATTCATATGCTTTTTGAAAAAACGCATAAAATGATATTCGCTGAAATAGCACAATTCTGCCAGTTCCGCTATTGAAATTGGTTCTGCATAGTGTTCTCCAATATAATCCAGTACACTTTTTAATTTCTCAGAATGTTGCTCTTTCTCTTTCTTTGTAATTTTTTTACTATATTGCAGCAACAAAAAAATTGCTTGCAAAAGTAACGCTTTCAATGCCAGTTCATATCCATCTACATTTTCATCATAAAGCGAAGTAATCTGATCAAAGACTTTTCTAAGTGAAGCATAGACCGAATGTTTCCCTGTAATCAGACAAGGCATTGCGAATTCCTGGTTCATAATTGGAACCAAATATCGCGTCGAACATATATCTGTTGAATTACCTCCGAGAAAATTCAAATGAAATACATACGTCTCCGAAATAAATTCTTTACATCTTCCTTTTGAAATCGCATGCAAAAATAGCGGCGGAACAAATAACAGATCTCCTTCTTTCACTTCATAATCAACCAGATCTACGTGATAATGGCATTTTCCTTTTACGATCAATGTAAATTCTGCCTCTTCATGCCAGTGTGTTGTTACCGCCGGATATTCTCCAGACAGTCTGGTAATATACTTTTGAACCGGAAAGTACGGCTCTCCGTGCTTTGTCTCTTCTTTTTGCTCCGGTGCATGGAAATACTGTTTCTTCATTTTCTTTTTCCCTTTCTCTGCTTTTACAAGGCAGTATTATGTCATACAACAACACTATACTGCAAGATATCAGGCTTTTTTTCCCATATAATAGCAGTATAATACATTTCTGTTATGCCTCAATGTGATTTTGGCAAAGCAGCATACAGAAGACTACAATAACAGAAAGGGATTTACGAATTAATTTCGTATATAAAGGGAAAAATTATGATAAAAAAATGGTGGCATGATAAAGTCGCATACCAGATCTATCCAAAAAGCTTTTTGGACACAAACGGAGACGGAATCGGAGATCTTCGTGGAATCATTTCTAAATTAGATTATTTAAAAAAATTGGGGATTGATATCATCTGGCTCTCTCCAATCTACAAATCACCTTTTGTAGATCAGGGCTATGATATTTCTGATTACTACGCAATTGCGGAAGAATTCGGAACGATGGAAGAGTTTGACGAACTGCTTGCCGAAGCGAAGAAAAGGGATATGTATATTATTATGGATCTGGTCATCAATCACTGTTCTGACCAGCACGAATGGTTCCAGAAAGCCCTGGCCGATCCCGACGGAGAATATGCTGATTATTTCTATTTCCGCAAGGCAGAAACGGTAATCCCCCAAGTAACTTGCGTTCTTACTTTGGCGGAAGCTGCTGGGAACCGGTACCGGGTACTGATAAATACTACCTGCACATGTTTGCCAAAGAACAGCCCGATCTTAACTGGGAAAACCCGCTTCTGAGAGAAAAACTTTATGAAATGATCAACTGGTGGCTTGAAAAAGGACTTGCCGGATTCCGTATTGATGCAATCATTAACATCAAGAAGGATCTGACTTTCCGGATTTCAAACCGGATGGTCCGGATGGACTTGCCGGCTGTTGGAAAATGGTAGACGAAGTAGATGGTGTCGGAGAACTTCTTGAAGATTTGAAGAAACATACATTCCAAAAATACGAAGCATTTACTGTAGGCGAAGTATTTAATATGAAAGAGGGCGAACTTGATGCATTTATCGGTGAAAATGGTCATTTTTCCACAATTTTTGACTTTAGTGCACATATACTCAGTGAAGGAGAACATGGATGGTATGATGCACCACCTGTAGACTTCAAAGAATGGCGTAAAGCAATCACCGACTCCCAGCTTAGAGTTCAGAAATGTGGCCTGGAAGCAAATATCATCGAAAATCACGATGAACCAAGGGGTGTATCTCGTTTTCTTCCTGACTATGCCCAGAATCCCACAGGTGCTAAGATGCTCGGAACAATCAGTGTTCTACTCCGTGGAATTCCTTTTATCTATCAGGGCAGGAAATCGGTATGCAAAATGCAGTCTGGAACACTGTTGACGAATTTAATGACATCAATACCATAGATCAGTATCATACTGCCAGAGATGCCGGGCTCACCGATAAAGAAGCCCTTGAAGCATGCAGCAGACTGAGCCGTGATAACGCTAGAACTCCGATGCAATGGAATACTCAGAAAAATGCCGGATTTACCACGGGAACTCCGTGGCTGAAAGTAAATGATAATTATACCGAAATCAACATGGAAACGCAGGATGCAGATCCTGATTCTGTATTAAATTATTACCGGAAGCTGATCGCACTGCGTAAATCTCCTGCTTACAAAGAAGTATTTACTTATGGTGAATTCATGCCTGTTTATCAGAATACCTGCTCGGTCATGGCTTATTATCGAAAGAATGAAAAACAACGAATCCTCATCACCGCCAACTTTGGAAAAGAAGCAGTTTCTCTTACGCTGGAATATCCCGTAAAACAGATTCTTCTTTCTAATATGGCCAGTGCTGAGCATTCTCTTCCTGCCAATGATATCATTACACTTAACAGTTGTGAAGTTCTTGTATTTGAATTAGAAACTTTATAATTTCTTTTGCATCGTTTTTATATGTCTAAGAAACAAAAAAACAGCACATAGATATCAGATATTATCAGCTGATATCTATGTACTGTTTTTTATCTCTGCAAACTATTCCTCTTCCGGATAAGTGAACTTCCATGCTTTTCTAAATTCCGTCATCATATCCATAACATCTTTTGTATAGTCAAAATGCATACATTCCGAATCTCCTGCAATTGCTTTTTCCATATCTTCAAGTTCATAAGCAAGTGCATCTGCATTTTCTCCCGCTCTTATGACATCTACATCTCCGGTTTCCACATAGGTAATTCTTGCCTCCCATGCTCTTGGATATTCCATAATCTCAATGTATCCCTTTTCGCAGGAGATCATGCCTCGCTTTGGCTGTTTTGAATGAAGTGATAACATAACGGTTGCCATCTGCCCTTCTTTGTTCATCAACAGAAGTCCGGCCTGCTCATCTACCCCTGTGGGTGCGGATTTCACCTGCGACAGCAACTGATCTGGTTTTGAATCCATGAACCAGCGGATGAATGAAAGCGCATATACTCCAATATCCAACATTGCTCCACCGGCAAGATTAGGGTTAAAAAAGCGGTTATTCATATCGTATTCTTTGAAACTTCCAAAATTCATTGTAATAAGATTTACTTTTCCTAATACGCCGGTTTCCAGAATTTCTTTTAACTTTTTATAGATTGGCATATGATAGATTGTCATTGCCTCTCCGATGATGACATGATTCTTATCTGCCAGTTTTGCCATCTCATTCAGTTCATCACTGTTAAGTGTAATCGACTTTTCTACCAGAATATGTTTTCCATTCTCAATTGCCTGTTTCATAAATTTTTTATGTGTATTGTGAGGTGTTGTGATATAAATTACATCAACATCCCGATCAGTAAACATCTCATTATAATCCGTATAAACTTTCCCTATGCCATACTTTTCACCAAATGCGATGGCTTTTTCATAGGTTCTGTTACCAACAGCATAGATATTCTTTCCGTTCTTTTTTAATGCAACGGCCATCTCATTTGCAATAACGCCTGTGCCAAGTACTGCCCAGTTAATGTCTCTCATATTAATTCCTCCTTGTTATCATCTGAGCATATCATAACACAGGCTGTCCGTTTTTGTGAATGTCTAATCTCCGGAATCTGCCACCGGCAACTTCTTCCCTGTATAATTCATCTTTTATTTTTACCGTAATTTCCTGATTGTTCCTTCGGATAGGTACTGTATTTTTCACTTGCATGCTTTATCACATCACATTTTTTGCATAACTTTTTCACAAAAATTTCATTTTACAAGTCTTGAATTGCATATTTTTCTATAATTTCTCATCATTTTGCAAGAAACCATTGACGAAACGTCAAATTCTGTTAAAATATTATAATGTTGAATGGTATATATGATATGGAGGATGGTATAGTGGTAGCATATGAAGAATTATCCAAAGAAGAATTATTGCAGCTGAAAAGTGATCTGGAAGCCCAGTTTGAAGATGTAAAGGCACAGAATCTACACTTGGATATGTCCAGAGGTAAGCCGTCCACAGAACAGCTGAATCTGTCCATGGATATGATGGATGTATTAAGAAGTGACTCAGACCTTGTATGTGAAGAAGGTGTTGACTGCCGTAACTACGGTGTTCTGGATGGTATCGCAGAAGCGAAACAGTTGCTTGCAGATATGATGGAAGTACCAAAAGATAATATCGTTATCTTTGGAAACTCCAGCCTGAATATAATGTATGATACAATTGCACGCAGTATGACTCATGGTGTTATGGGAAGTACTCCGTGGGCAAAACTTGATAAAGTAAAATTCTTATGTCCGGTTCCTGGATATGACAGACATTTTGCAATTACAGAATATTTCGGAATTGAGATGATCAACGTTCCGATGACACCAACCGGTCCGGACATGGACATGGTAGAAGAACTGGTCAGCACTGATCCGGCGATCAAAGGTATCTGGTGTGTTCCAAAATATTCCAACCCACAGGGCATCACTTACTCTGATGAAACAGTTCATCGTTTTGCAAAACTGAATCCTGCAGCAGAAGACTTCCGTATCTTTTGGGATAATGCATATGGTATTCACCATTTATATGAAGATAAACAGGATTATCTGATTGAAATCTTAATGGAGTGTAAGAAAGAAGGACACCCGGATATGGTTTACAAGTTCTCTTCTACTTCCAAGATCAGTTTCCCTGGTTCCGGTATCGCAGCAATCGCAGCATCTGATGCCAACCTGGCTGATATCAGAAAACAGATGCGTATTCAGACAATCGGACATGACAAACTGAACCAACTCCGACATGCAAGATATTTCGGAAATATTCACGGAATGGTTCAGCACATGAAGAAACATGCAGATATTCTCCGTCCTAAGTTTGATATTGTGTTAAATACACTGGACAAAGAACTTGGCGGACTTGGAATTGGTTCATGGCTTGCTCCACGCGGTGGCTACTTCATTTCCTTTGATTCTATGGATGGATGTGCCAAAGCAATCGTTGCCAAAGCAAAAGATGCCGGTCTTGTAATGACTGGTGCCGGTGCTACTTTCCCTTATGGAAAGATCCGAAGGACAGCAATATCCGTATTGCACCTTCTTATCCAACTGTAAAAGAGCTGAAATTAGCTGCTAAAATATTTGTTTTAAGCGTAAAACTTGTAAGTATTGATAAATTACTGCAAACCAAATAAAACAGGCGCAAATCGCCATCTAAGACGCAGCAGGGGCATGATCTTCAATGATCATGCCCCTGCTTTTATTATTATTATCTTCTTTTATGGATTAACAGATTAATCCATATATTTTTCTTCAGTTCATCTACTTTAGCTCTGTAAGCTTCTTCCTGTTTCTTCTGAGATAATTCTGCACGAATCTGGTCTTTTACTTCTTCCAGATTTGATTCACCGGCTTCTTTCTTATCTTCTACTTTAATCAGATGATATCCAAACTGTGTCTTTACCGGTCCTACAATATGTCCGATCTCAGCAGCAAATGCAGCATCCTCGAATTCTTTCACCATCTGTCCTCTTCTGAACTCTCCAAGATCTCCTCCGTTTGCTCCTGAAGGACATGAAGAAGATTCTTTTGCAACATCCTCAAATACCTTCTCCCCGCTTGTAATTGCGTTTAAAAGCTCTGTACATTTCTCTTCATTATCTACAAGGATGTGTTTTGCATGTACAGATGCACCTTTAGAATATTTCCCTTTATTTGCTTCGTAATATTCTTTGATCTCATCGTCTGTTACGTTTACTGTTGCAAAAAGCTTTCTCATAGCCATCTGCGCAAGAATGTCTTTTCTCGCATTTTCCATCACATTCTTGAACTCTTCTGTCTCATCGATCTTCTCTTCTTCTCCGTATTTTGCAAATGCATAAACTGCGATCAGCTGTTCTTCACACTGTTTACGAAAATCCGGATGTGAAGCATATGCCTGCTGTTCTCTCGGAAGGCTGCGAATGAATGCCTCTACTTCCGCTTCTGTAATCTGATGTCCGCCAACTGTGGCAATTACTTTCTGTTCCATAATTAATAAACTCCTTTTCTATTCCAACAATGTTTCAATTGTATCATCTATAGCATATATGGTCAAAAGATATTTGAGATTTTATATATTTTTTATTCTTTATACCGGATATCAAAAAAGCAACCAACATATGTTGATTGCTTTTTACCTTTTATATATACCTTCAAAACTGCATACAAGAAATATTTCTTTCATCCTACCTATCACCTTGCTTGGTCATGCCCTCGACCGATTAGTATCAGTCAGCTCCATACATTACTGTACTTCCACCTCTGACCTATCTAC
>ENA-OQAA01000178-OQAA01000178.1-human-gut-metagenome-genome-assembly--contig:-NODE-178-length-46746-cov-2.260473_pt1 | contig 46746 bp, 52 predicted proteins | sample MGYA00242489_ERZ504515 | MGnify/ENA primary metagenome ERZ504515 (study PRJEB26092, sample SAMD00036237) | human gut metagenome | host: Homo sapiens | study: EMG produced TPA metagenomics assembly of... | reverse complement strand
CACTCGACAAGCCGTAGGTTATTCATTTTAGCCGCCAATGGCAGGACCCGTTTCCTGGTTATTAGGGCCTATACGGACACATGTTTCCCATATTTTTAAGTAATCTACCATCACGATGTACTTGAAGAATCTATCTCCGCCGGGAATTTCAGAATTATAAATATCTTCTAAAAGGAAGAGATGGGGAATATTCCATCTCTTACCCTATCTATTTGTTGTCTAATTTATTTCACAACCACCTTAACAGTTTCCTCGCCAACCGTTACGAATACAGCAGCGGCCGGAGCAGCAATAGTAGCGTTGTCGGAAGTAAGAACCGTCGTAGCAATATAATATACAACGGCCTTACCGTCATCAGCGATCGCAGAGATGATCTTATGTCCGATAGACATTTCAGCGTAAGCATCTTTCTTACCCTCTACCAAAGAGAAAATCATTCCTTATGATCATGCCAGAAGTACTTCCAAAAGTAAGGGGCAGTAAAAGGCGTATCAGTTAGCCATGCGAAAAAGGTATCTTAGTTTCATTGAGAAAGTATCCTAAGTTCATTGGCGAAGTATCTTAGGTGCATGGGGCGATGAAGATACGATACTTTTTTCATGAGCACCTTGTGTTAGTATCGGTGTCGTCATACGCAACTACCGGCGTAGGCTGGGACTACTCGTGCAGGTTCTAAGCTCTAGTATTTATCGCTTGTGCCGATACGGATGAAATTCACCTCGATCAAAAGAGTGAGAATGGTTAACTCATACACCTATCCCCACTGAGGTTCTACGGCCCCAAGAATAAATATCATGTGTTAATAATATCAAATCCATAAAAGTTATATTAAACTATTTTGAATGAACCATGTCTATCTTTTCGTAATTGTAAACAATGTAATCCATATAGTTATGAAATCGGGAAGTGCCTTTTGATGTTGTTGATGATCCTTTTTTCACCGATGGCTTTCGCACAGCAAAGCGGTGTTAATGTTACCGGATCTGTCGTTGAGCAAGGTAGTGATACCCCCATCGAGCAAGCAACGGTACGATTGCTGAACGTAAAAGACAGTGCATGGTACGAGGTGTGGTGAGCGCCCGTAATGGTAGTTTTACCTTGAAAAACGTAAAGAAAGGAAGTTATTTACTACACATCACATTCATCGGATACGATCCATTGTACCAACCCTTGCAAATCACCGGAAAGAAAAATCCCGTAAACGTAGGTAAACTCGAATTAAGCGACGGAGCGATCGAGTTGGGAGAAGCCGTAGTTATAGGTAAGGCACCCGAGGTTACCGTTCGCAACGACACTGTGGAATACAACGCGGATTCTTATAAAGTAACCGAAGGCTCCGTTTTGGAGGATTTATTGAAAAAGATGCCCGGTGTGGAGGTAGATAGCGAAGGCAAGATCACCGTCAATGGAAAAGAGGTGAAAAAGGTAATGGTGGACGGAAAGGAGTTCTTCTCCGATGACCCGAAAGTGGCCTCCAAGAATCTTCCAGCCAAGATGATCGATAAATTACAGGTACTTGATAAAAAAAGCGATATGGCCCAAATGACTGGCTTCGACGATGGAGAGGAAGAGACCGTCATCAACCTAACCGTGAAACCCGGCATGAAGCAAGGTTGGTTTGGCAACGCATATGGCGGATACGGAAGTAAAGATCGGTATGAAGCAACGCCATGGTCAATCGTTTCGTGAATAATGACCAGATCACGTTCATGGGGGGAACGAATAACACGAATAATATGGGCTTTTCCGATCTAGCCTCAACAATGTTCTCCGGTATGGGAGGCGGTGGAGGTCGACGAGGAGGTTTCGGAGCGGGTAGCGGTATCACCTCTTCCGGAAACGCAGGTTTGAATTTCAGCAAGGAATTCAAGCCGGATAAACTAACTCTTGGGGGAAATACTCGTTATTCCCATTCCGACAATGACGCTCGCAGCAAGAGCGACCGGCAGAATATTCTTCCCGGAGATAGTTCCTCCTACGATAATAGCGAGGCGATGAGCCGTACGAAGAGCGATAACTTTGGCGTAGACTTTCGCTTGGAATGGAAACCGGACACGATGACTCAACTTATCTTCCGCCCGAGTTTCAGCCTCAGCCATAGCATGAATGACAATTTCAGTGATGCTACCACCTTGGATAACGAACGGGATACGGTCAATACCAACAAATCCAGCAATTACTCGGAAAGTAACGGGTACAACCTAAATGCCAGCATCGATTTCAGCCGTAAGCTGAATAACAAAGGGCGTGTGTTCAGCGCCACCCTTTCCGGAGGCAATAGCGATTCGTACAGTGACGGCATGAACCGTTCCGACATCGTTTATTTCAACCAGACTGATGCCTTGAAGAATAGCATTATCGACCAGCGCTCACGTTACGACAACAAAGGTTTCAATTACCGGGCCTACGTATCGTGGGTAGAACGATCGGGCATAATAATTTCATCCAAGCCACTTATAGCATCAGCCAACGGAAACAAGAAGCCTTGAAGAATGTTTACAACCAAGACGCTGATGGTATATATAATGTATTAGATTCCGCCTATAACCAAAGCTATCGTAATAACTTTATCAGCCAGCGGGCCAGCTTGAGCTTCAAGTCTCAACGGGCAAAGTTCAACTACACGATCGGCTTGAATCTGGACCCATCCTATTCCAGCAGCGAGAATTTCGTTGGCGACACGACCTTATCCAAGATAACCCGTAAGGTGGTCAACCTCTCCCCGATGGCTCAATTCAACTATATGTTCGATAAGCGTACGAATCTTCGTATCATGTATAATGGCCGTACCAGCCAACCGAGCATGACTCAATTACAACCGGTAGCGGATATCTCGGACCCGACGAATATCACGATCGGTAACCCGGATTTGAATCCCCGCTATACGAACAACGTATTTATTCGTTTCCAACAGTTCACGCCGGAGAAACAACGGGCTTCATGATCATGGCAAACGGTAGTTATATCATCAACGATATCGTAAGTTATACCTCTTATAACCAAGAGACAGGTGTAAAGACCACCACTTACAAAAACGTAAATGGCAACTATAGTGGCAACGTCCGTATGATGTTGAACACCCCCTTGAAGAATAAGAAATTCTCCATCAACTCCATGACAATGGCCTCGTTCGCTAATAGCAACGGATATATCAACGAGGAGAAGAATACGAACCGGAATCTCATATTGTCCGAACGTGGTGGTATCGACTTCCGCTCCTCTTATCTGGATCTGGCGTAAACGGGAATATTCGTTACAATGCCACCAGCAACTCCCTGCAAAAGGAAAATAACCAAAACACCTTCAATTACGGACCGGCGGTTACACGACAATCTATCTGCCCTCAATTTCAAGATAGAGAGTGACGTGAACTGGTCTACCAACTCTGGCTACGGGGACGGATTCAAACAGAACGAAGTCCTATGGAATGCCTCAGCCTCCAAGTCTTTCTTAAAGAATAACCAAGGGACGCTCCGTTTCAAGATCTACGACATCCTGCAACAACGAAGCAATATCTCCCGTTCCGTTACCGCTAGCTATATACAAGACTCAGAATATAACACGCTAGGCAGTTATTTCATGGTACACTTCATCTATCGGTTCAGCATCTTCAAAGGCGGAGCCAGTGCCAGCGACGTGAAAACGCCGGGTAGAAGCGGACGGGGAAGAGGTCCGATGGGTCCTCCTCCGGGACATCGATTTTAATCCCCTAAGTGGAGACTTTATAAGTCGGCGCAACAAAGAACGCACCGGACTTGTTTTTACTTAGGATAATATATAAAAAACTTAGGATAAAATAACGCTAACTAGTGCATTAACAGCGGAGTTCAATGCTTAGCTAGCATACATCCTCTATGCCCACAAAGTATTATTAACATTTTAAACGGATTATTTTTACCTTTTTTGTGTAAATATTAAACTAAAACATACGTTATTTGTTGCAATATTAAGAGAAAGATATTGATATGAGGAAGTCGACAATTTGGTTGCTTGCGGTAGTTATGGCTTTTGCCTTCGCCGGGTTATTATACCTACAGGTAAACTATGTGAGCATTATACTTAAGACACGCAGCGAACAGTTCAATGAGACTGTCAAAAGAAGCCTGCGCCAAGTATCTAAGAATCTGGAATTGGATGAGACCCGTAAATACCTCGAGGATGATATCAACCGGGATGAGACAAATTTCATGTATCAAAATGCCCCGGATGCCCAAAGCCTAGGACAAGTGATCAACCATGAGAAATACCAATTACAGATCAAGGATTCTAATGGAACCGTTCAACAAATAGAGATGCAAAGTTTTAGCGCCCATAAGTTCGAGCCGCTCTCTTCCTTGTCAAAACGGCAGTCTGCCAACAGCATCGTAAACACATCTAAAGATTTACAGAAGACACTAAAAAGACGTTACCAGTACCAAGGTGGACTGATAGAGGAGGTGATTTACAACATCTTATACACCGCGAATCTAAAGCCGATTGAGGAACGTATAGATTTTAAAAAGCTGAACAATTACTTAAAAACAGAATTTATTAACAACGGTTTGAACTTGCCGTTTGTGTTTTCTGTTATTAACAAAGATGGAAATGTAGTATACCAGAGCGGAGAATTCCAAAAGCAACCGATCGCCTCTGACGTGATCACCCAAGTGCTTTTCCCGAACGATCCCCCATCGAAACTAAACTACCTGAGAGTTTATTTTCCGACGAAAGGGGATTATATCTCAAGCTCTATTACTTTCATCGTTCCATCGGTTATATTCTCATTGATCCTGTTGATAACCTTCGTCTTCACGATTTACATCGTATTCCGTCAGAAGAAGTTATCCGAGATGAAAAACGACTTTATCAACAACATGACGCACGAGTTGAAGACACCGGTATCCACGATCTCGCTCGCCGCCCAGATGTTGAAGGATTCGGATATAACGAAGAGTCCGGACGTATTCAAGCATATATCCGGCGTAATCAACGACGAGACGAAGCGATTGAGCTTCTTGGTCGAGAAAGTGCTACAGATGTCTTTGTTCGAACGACAGAAAGCAGCGCTTAAATTGAAAGAAATTGACGCAAATGATTTGGTAGCGAACGTGGCTAACACCTTCGTTTTAAAGGTCGAGAAGTACGGCGGTACAATGGATATAGACCTGCAAGCTACAGAATCGGATATATATGTGGATGAAATGCATATCACCAATGTATTGTTCAACTTGATGGACAATGCGGTTAAATACCGCCGCCCGGAAGTTCCGCTTACATTGATGGCACGCACTTGGAACGAGAACGGAAAGCTGTTGATCTCCGTGGAAGATAATGGTATCGGTATCAAGAAAGAATATCTGAAAAAGGTATTCGACCGTTTCTTCCGCGTACCGACAGGCAACGTACATGACGTGAAAGGGTTCGGCCTCGGACTCGCTTACGTACGTAAAATTATTGAGGACCACAAAGGTACGATCCGTGCTGAAAGTGGTGCCGGAAACATTGGAACAAAATTTATTATTACTTTACCTCTTATAAAAAGTTAGTTATGGAAGAAAAACTAAAGATCTTCTTTTGTGAAGACGATGAGAATTTAGGAATGCTTTTAAGAGAATACTTACAAGCTAAAGGGTATGTAACGGACCTATTCTCTGACGGAGAAGCCGGATACAAAGGTTTTACCAAAGGTAAATACGATCTTTGTGTGTTGGATGTCATGATGCCAAAGAAAGATGGTTTCACCTTGGCACAAGAAATTCGCTCTATCAATCCTGATATCCCTATTATCTTCCTTACAGCCAAGACTATGAAGGAAGACATCTTGGAAGGATTCAAGATCGGTGCGGATGACTACTTGACAAAACCGTTTAGCATGGAAGAGCTATTGCTTCGTATCGAGGCTATCCTTCGCCGTGTGAAAGGTAAGAAGATGAAAGATATTCCTTTCTACAAGTTAGGAAACTTCTTGTTCGATACCCAAAAACAAACGTTGGCTATCGGCGACAAGGTTACGAAACTTACTACGAAGGAATGCGAATTATTAAGCTTGTTGTGCGCCCATGCAAATGAGATCCTTGAGCGTAACTACGCCTTGAAGACAATCTGGGTAGACGATAACTATTTCAACGCTCGTAGCATGGACGTTTATATCACGAAATTACGTAAATTGTTGAAAGACGATCCGGGTATCGAGATCATCAACATCCACGGCAAGGGTTATAAATTAATCACTCCTTCCGGGGAGGAACAAGCCCGTGAGGAAGGCATACAAGTGCTTTAATTCACTTGAACAATAACGACAGAAAAGGCTGGCTAAATGTAAGCCAGCCTTTTTTATACTTTCTTTCTTTTCCAGACTAAGAAGATCCCGAAAACGATCAATGTAACTAGTAGCCCCAAAAGTTGAGAAAAACCGGAGGAAAGACCAAACCCTTCCGGAGCTACAAAAATATAGGTAGAACATACCGCCGTCATGAATAAGGCGGGAATCAAGGTTATCACATATAATTTCTTTGCTTGTACCAAATATACGGTTAAGGCCCATAGGGTAAATACTGCCAACGTCTGGTTACTCCATGCGAAATAACGCCAGATCATATCGAAGCCATCCTTATCTTTTTGACTATATAATAAGATTCCTATCGCAACGATAAACATGGGAATACAGATCATCAGACGTTTGACCACCGTTTTTTGCTCCATTTGCAGGAAGTCTGCGACAATCAGACGAGCCGAGCGGAAAGCCGTATCGCCAGAAGTAATCGGAGCTGCTATCACACCCAGTATCGCTAATACACCTCCGACAGCGCCCAGCCACTCTTTTGTGATACTGTCTACTACGACAGCGGCATTGTTCTCCTCCATTCCGTTATTATGGAAGAAATACGTAGCGGCGGCGGCCAGATCAAGGCTACGATACCTTCGGTAATCATCGCTCCGTAAAATACGGGACGGGCGTATTTCTCACTTTTCATGCAACGGGCCATCAATGGACTTTGGGTAGCATGAAAGCCAGAGATAGCGCCACAAGCGATACTAACAAACATGATCGGAAAAATAGGCAAGCCTCCCGGATGCGTATTACTAAGTCCATCCGTAATCTCAGGTAACGGCGGCTGGTTAATAAATAACATAACCAAGATACCTACGGCCATAAATAGCAAAGCGATGGCGAATAATGGATAGATCTTTCCGATAATCTTATCAACAGGTAATAGAGTAGCCAGTATATAATAAATGAATACGACGATAATCCAGAACGTAGCATCTAGATATTCCGGAGTCAGTTTAGCCAGCAACCCTGCAGGCCCAGCTACGAAAACAGCACCCACCAAGATCATCAAGATAACCGTAAAGCCCCGCATAAATTGCTTAAAGTTGTTCCCCAGATACCGTCCGATCAATTCAGGAAGACTTCTCCATCATGCCGCAACGAAAGCATTCCCGATAGGAAATCATGGTAGCGCCCGCAAATATACTTCCCAATACGATCCAAAGGAAAGAAGCTACCCCAAATTTAGCCCCCATGATAGCGCCGAAAATAGGTCCCAGACCCGCTATATTCAAAAATTGGATCATGAAAATCTTCCAAGTAGGCAAGGGTATATAATCGACACCATCTTGTTTCGTGAAAGCGGGAGTAACCCGGGAGGGATCTACGCCAAACACCCGCTCGACAAATTTACCATACGTAAAATATCCAACGATAAGGGCTATCAGACAACATGTAAAAGTAATCATGGTTTTCTAAAGAATTAAATTGTCAAAGGAAAAGGTATATACGAGAAAACCGTACCAAGGGCATTCTAACGAGTAATTGTCAGAATGCCCTTAGTGCGGTCTTCGTATGAATCAATTAATTAAGTAAACGCTTAACCGTCTCGGAAATCATCCGTCCTTCGGCTCTTCCTGCCAATGCTTTTGAGGCTACACCCATTACCTTACCCATATCTTTCGGGCCAGCGGCACCGACTTGAGCGATAATAGCTTCAATTCTTTCTCCAATTCCTCGGCTAGACATTTGTTGAGGTAAATATTTCTCAATCACTTTTACTTGCTCCAACTCAACATCCGCTAGGTCTTGACGGCCCTGTTGCACATAAATCGTAGCGGAATCTTTCCCTTGTTTCACCAACTTCTGCATGATCTTCAAGGCATCCGCATCCATCAGCGTATCATTGGCTCCCGGAGCGGTTTTCGCTTCCAAGAAAAATTTCTTTACATTTCTCAATGTCTCCAAGGCGACTTTATCTTTCGCCTTCATAGCGTTTTTAATGTCTTCACTGACTTGTTCAAATAAATCCATATCCTTATTATATTATTAACTATCGGAAACTGATCACTTGTTTACCCCCCGCTGAGAATCTTGGCGAGGTTGGTTAGCCGGTTGCTTCGCCGTTGTCGGAGCCGATACTTGAATATCCTCTCCCGCTACTTTGGAACGGGCACGGGCTACGATCTTCGGATCCCGGTTATAAGTCGGATTATCCTCTATCAAAGCGATCAAGGCATCATCATCCAACTCTTCCTGAGTCAAAACTACCGCTTTCGCACGAGAGGTAAAACGACCCGCCTTTTGTGCGGAAGCACCATAATATTTACCAATCAAATCACGCTCCTTACGCTCTTTCTCGATTCGCTCTTCTTCTAAGCGCAATTCTTCTTCCGTCATCTGAGCGGCTTCATTCCTGCGTTTATCAGCGATCAATGGAATATCATCCATCGTAAATCCAGTAGCGAGGATCGTCATTTTCACTTTATTACCTAATGTATTATCCACGGCAGTACCCCAGATAACCTCTATATCACGGTTGAACTCGGACATAAAGTTATGCACGTCGTTCATCTCCTCCATGCGCAACTCGGCTTCCTCGCTGAAATATACGTTGAACAGGATTTTCTTGGCGTTCTTTACGTCGTTGTTGCTTAATAGCGGAGAATTCAGAGCGTCTTCCACCGCTTGGCGAACACGTCCTTCTCCTTCACCAAAACCATTACTCATCAAAGCGACACCACCATCTTTCATCGTGGTGTTAACATCGGCGAAGTCGAGGTTGATAATACCCGGAAGCGTAATGATCTCCGCGATACTCTTGGCGGCGATCGTCAAGGTATCATCGGCCTTGCCGAAAGCGTTCATCACGGAAAGGTCCGAATAAATCTCACGCAAACGCTCGTTATTGATCACCAATAAGGCATCCACGTTCTTCGCGATCTCCTCCACACCATTCAAGGCCTGTATAATCTTACGCTCACCCTCGAACAAGAAAGGAATGGTTACGATACCTACCGTCAATATTCCCATATCCTTCGCGATACGAGCGATAACCGGAGCGGCACCCGTACCGGTACCACCACCCATACCGGCGGTAATAAATACCATCTTCGTACCGTCGTTCAACATACCTCGAAGATCGTCCAGACTCTCCTCGGCCGCCATCATCGCACGTTCCGGCTTATTGCCCGCGCCCAATCCCTGCGTGATCTCACGTCCCAGCAATAACTTGATAGGAACATCCGAACGGTTCAAGGCTTGATTATCCGTATTACATAACACGAATGTAACATCGTGTATGCCCTCCTTATACATATGAGTAACAGCGTTTCCGCCACCGCCTCCAACACCAATCACCTTAATGATTTTGGGAGTATCCGTAGGATAATTAAAATTTAATATTGTATCGTCCATTGTCTTCCGGTTTTATTACATTCGTAGATCACGTTATTTACTCTCGTTATCATCGTCATCGAAGAGGGTTTTACCAAAGGTATCGATTCCTTTTGTCAACCGCCCGAACAAGCCGGGACCTTTTTTCTTCTCTTTCTTCGGCTTCTCCTTGACGGGTTCCGGTTCCGGAGTCGGTTCCACTGTCGGTTCAGGCTCAACCACCGGCTCAATCTTAGGCTCCGGTTTAGGAGGAATATATAACGCGCAATTCTTAGTTCCTTTCGCCAAGAGGCCGACGGCTACCGCATATTCGGGATTGCTGGCGACCACTAAATCACCACTAGCGACAACCCCCTTGCGAACCGCTGAATAGCGAACCTCCATCTTCAAGCGTTCGCTCATAACAGCCGGTAAATTCTTCAAAGCGGCGCCTCCACCCGTAATCACGATGCCGGCACCGAGAACGCTCATCAAGCCTGTAGCCTCCAGACGAGCATATACATTCTCTAAGATCTCATCCATACGGGCTCGATCACACCGTTCAACTCGGCCAGCTTAATCTCACGTAAGCCCATTCCATCCGCTAAACTCACTTGGATGGTCATATCATTATCCCGGTCCGCTTTCGCGCTACCATAAGTGATCTTCAAGCGTTCCGCCTCAGACTCTACGACCCTGAGATTGGTTATATCTTTTGTTATCAAATTACCTCCAAAGGGAACAACGGAAAGGCTGGCCAACTTACCACCCTTATAGACAGATATCGTCGTCACGCCGGCACCGAAACCGATCAAGGCGCAACCCAAGTCCTTCTCATTGTCGCTCAAGACAACATCTCCCAACGCGAGGGGTGACACCAGAATACCGGCGATCTCGATTTTCGCTTGTTCCGAGATGCTATTGACAATATTTAATTTCAACGAAGGACGTCCAACAATCAACTTGTAACGAGCCTCGATACGGCTACAAGGCACACCCACCGGGTTGGACTCTGGTTTATCATCTAAAAATAGGAAGGAGAAACCACGTCAAGAACGGTCAACATATCCGGACGATAATCCTTACACTCTTGATAAAGAGAGTCTATGATCTCCTCCGTGACCACTCCTTCCGTTCCCAATACCTTGCAAACCGTATGCTCGATAGAACGGAGTACTGGCCACCCAGTCCCACATATACCTGCCCGATCTTGGTCCCCCCCAGTTTATTCTCCAACTTGAGGATCAAGCGTTTTATCTTACTCGCCGTCTCCTTCACGTTATTATACACATCCTCTTCGTATGCAGGTGCCAGAGTTCTCAACTTCGTAGGCGATGATTGAAAGAGCGCCCGTCGCATTCTTAGTCCCCACCATTCCTACCATATGGGAGTACCTAGGTCAATAGCTGCTATAAAGTCTGTGTATGCCATATCATCTATTTTTTAGTACAAACAATCTGATTCTTATATTTTAAATTAATCATACTGTACTTTTCCCAACCCACTTTAGGGATCGCTTGTTCATAGAAAAGCTTTAAATTCGCAAGCTTTTCTTCGAATTCATCCAAAGTACCCAACATGATCCGGTGGTTACCCACTCTTGGAATAAGTTCTATATCATTATCCGGATAGACATAGATTTGTTCAATCTGGTCATTCCAGAACTCATTCTCTTGCAAAAATAATGCAAATTTGTATAAGTCGGTCACCGCAAGCTCTTTTTCCACATATCCACTCACAATTGGCACATGCGCGGCATACCGACGACTGATCGGCATGGTGGTTCCCAGATTATCCACGTAATAACTACCTCTTACGCCCATAATCCGGAGGATAGGCATCTTTTGCATGACCTCTAGCTTGATAATACCCGAAGGAGTCTTATACGCCTCCACTTGAGCGATCATCTCATTCTTAAGCAATTCCGTCTCTATCCGATCCGTATTCACGTCGGCCATTGACCGCTTGATCGGATCTAGCCCAGCTTTCTTCAGTATAGACACAAGGTCACTCTCGCTCACGAAGTGTTTATCCAGACTGTCTTTCACCACGACTTGCAGATCTTGGCAAATAGAGTCCTGACGTATTTCCCGAAAGAAAAACGACACAAACACGATGTAACAGAACAACAACGTGGCTACTACTATGGAAATTATTCGGATCACGGTTTCCTTATTTGTTTACATAAAATCTCTTTTACAGGCTCCACCAAACGGTCGATATTACCGGCGCCTACCATTAATACTACCTCATATTTCCCGGCGGCAACCACGTCCAAAAGCTCTTCCTTCTTACACAGCGTCTTGGAAGGATCGTCACCTTATCAAAAATGATCCGAGAGCTCACCCCCGGAATCGGTTCCTCACGAGCCGGATAGATATCCAGCAAGATCAACTCATCCAATAAAGAGAGACTCGCGGCGAAATCACCAGCGAAATCCCGGGTACGGGTATATAGATGCGGCTGGAAAATTACCTGTCACCTTACGACCCGCATATAATCCTTCACCGACAAGATACTCTGTCGCAATTCGGCCGGATGATGGGCATAATCATCGATCAATACCACTTGATCAGTCTTCAAATGGAAATCGAAACGGCGGCGAGGTCCGGCAAATGTAGCCATACCCTTTTTCAAATCCTCCGGTTTCACTCCGTTCAACCAAGCGATCGCCATAGCCGCTACCCCGTTCTCTATATTAACCTTTACGGGAACACCTAATTCCACATCAGGAATACGGATTTCCGGACCAACGAAGTCAAAGGTAATATTTCCGTCGCAAATACGAATATTTTCAGCGTAAAAGTCCGCTATTTCCGTAACGGAATAGGTATATTTCTTGACACCCTCCTGTAAACGGGGCGTTACGTTGATTCCTTTCTTGATCAGTAGACAACCATCGGGACGAATTAAGGAGGTAAATTTCTCGAAACTCTCCCGGTAAGCCTCCGCCGTACCGTAAATATCCAGATGATCTGGATCTGCGGAAGTAATCACTGCCATATAAGGAGTAAGCCAATGAAAAGAACGATCGAACTCATCCGCCTCGATCACGGTAAAGTCGCTCGTATCAGACAACATCAAATTACTCTCGTAGTTCTTTAGGATTCCTCCGAGGAAAGCATTGCAATCCACTGGCGATTGTTTCAGCAAATGAGCCAGCATAGAAGAGGTCGTTGTCTTGCCGTGCGTTCCCGCCACGCATAAACCCGGCTGCTTTTCGTAATCTCTCCCAAGACACGTGCCCGCTTCATCACCTCAAAACCGTGCGCCCGGAAATAGGTCAATTCCGTATGCGACTCCGGGACCGCCGGCGTATAAACCACCAGCGTATCATCGGGCGACTTGAACGCCTCCCCGATCAAAGCTACATTATCCTCATAGTGAATATCGGCTCCCTCCTTTTTCAACTCCTCGGTTAAATCGGAAGGGGTCTTATCGTATCCGCCCACTCGTTTTCCCTTAGCGAGGAAATAACGGATCAAGGCACTCATTCCAATGCCCCCGGCACCTACGAAATACACCGCTGTCACTTTATTTATATCCATATTCCTTATTTCTTATCTATAATCTTAACAATCTCATCCACGATACGGTCCGCACTATGGCGTTGCGCCAAGGTCTCGATATTACGGCTCAACGTATGCAAACGTTCATCGTCATGAACTATCTTCAAGGCAGTAGGCACCAAATCCTTTTCCGCGTCTTTATCGGCGATCATAACGGCGGCATCCTTATGGACCAAGGCCAAGGCATTCTTGGTCTGATGATCTTCCGCCACATTCGGCGAAGGCACCAAGACCACCGGTTTTCCTAATAAGCAAAGCTCCGAGATAGAACTAGCCCCCGCACGGGATATCACCAAATCGGCCGCTGAATAAGCATAATCCATACGGGTAATAAAGTCTGAGCACCAAACCGGCATTCCCCGGTACGCCTTCAAATGCTTGGAAGCGTCGCTGTAATAATACCTACCGGTTTGCCAAATAACCTGTACATCCGAGGCGAAGAACTTATCCAGATCCCCTTGAATACTCCGGTTAATCGTCCGTGCGCCAAGGCTACCACCTACCACAAGGATCGTTTTTTTCTCCGGAGAAAGCCCGAAGAACGCCAACGCCTCCTCTTTCTTACTCAGCGCCTCTTCCAAATCCTGTCGCACCGGATTTCCCGTAATCACGATCTTATCCGCCGGAAAGAACTTCTCCATGCCCTCGTAAGCGACACAAATCTTGCTCGCTTTCTTCGCCAACAACTTATTGGTCACACCGGCATATGAGTTTTGCTCCTGTATCAACGCAGGAACACCTTGCGAAGCCGCCATCCATAAAGTCGGTCCACTGGCATAACCGCCCACGCCGACCGCTATATCTGGCTTGAACTCACGAATCGTCTTCCTCGCCAAGCGCAAGCTTTTCGCTAAACGAGCCATGACCTTCACGTTGTTCATCAAGTGGGCACGATCAAACCCACTCACTGGTAAACCTACAATTTTATAACCAGCTGCCGGAACCTTATCCATTTCCATGCGGTCTTCCGCCCCCACAAATAAGATTTCCGCATCCGGAAAACGTTTCTTGAAAGTATTAGCGATAGATATGGCCGGGAAGATATGGCCTCCCGTACCACCACCACTTATTATGATCCGGTACTTTCTCATACTTTTGACTCTACAGTTATCGTTTCGACAGCCGACAGCGGATTATCTTCTTTCTCTCCCTCGACCGCCTGATTTATTGTCTCTCCGGATGGCTCGTCGGAAGGATTCTCTGGATTCTCCGTATCCTCCTCTTCCTCATCCTCATTTCCGATATTGGCTCCAAAACGACTTACGCTCAATATGATCCCGAAATAGATACAAGATATAAGCGTAGACGTACCACCCCGGCTCACCAACGGCATCGGTTGCCCGGTAACGGGCACTAAATTCACGGCTACCGCCATATTCGCCAAGGCTTGGACTACCACCAGCAACCCACATCCCAACACTAGGAATTTCGGGAATGATTTATCACATTTCCGGGCGATCATCCCGACCCGCACTAGCAGCATTATATAAAGCAACAGTACAAAGATCCCCCCAACGATACCCAGTTCCTCTATGATAATCGCATAGATAAAATCTGAATACGCCTGTGGCAGGAAGTCACGCTGTTGGCCATGTCCGGGCATCTGTCCTAATACGCCTCCCCTGGCAATAGCTATCTTCGCATGGGTTACCTGATAATTATCATCGGTTATCTTATACGTACCACTCTCATCCAAATTATCCTTATGCCCGTCGAAGAAACGCTCCAAACGCCCCTGCCAAGTAACGAATCGATCCGGCAAATACTGAGTAATAGCGGCTGGCGTAAACTTAAGCAACACCAAGAACAACACCAACGCCAACATCAAGATGCCCGCCAGCTTCGCCAACTTACCAAATGGCAACTGACCGATAAACATCATCAGGAAACAAACCCCGAATAGCATAAACGCCGTAGAGAAGTTCTCTGGCAGAATCAAGACACAGGTGAGTCCTACTCCAATCAGTATATACTTAAAGATCTGGTTCTCCGTTAATTTCCCCCGCTTGCTGAGCAAGAAAGCGACAAACACGACACAAGCCAGCTTCCCGAACTCCGAAGGCTGGAACTGTATTCCCATGATTTCCAGCCATCGATGCGCATCATTAGCGTCCACGCCGATAAAGGGCGTCACGATCAACATCAACATCGAGACCGGCAATAATATAATAAACGCAGAGAAGAAACGACACGGTATATTATGTAACAGCAATACCATGACGAAACCCCCCAATAAAAAGGTGGCGTGCCGTACGATAGGCGCCCAGTGATTCGCGTTCTTATAAGCGATCGTACTGGTCGCGCTGAACACCTCCACCACCGATATAAGACACAGGAACATGAAGATGATCATATCACCCGGTCGCCCTTAAACAGTTTACTCGCCAGATCCATTTTATCCTTTATTACAAATTACGTACGCAAGCCTTGAACTGATCGCCCCGATCCTCATAGCTCTTGAACAGGTCGAAGCTGGCGCAACAAGGAGAGAGCAATACCGTATCTCCCTTATGAGCCATCTTATAAGCTTTCGCCACAGCCTCCTCCATCGAGCGGGCGTCTTCAATATTCGCCACTTTCCCGTCGAAGAACGCATGCAGTTTCGTATTATCCACACCCATGAAAATCAATGAATGTACCTTCTTATTCACTAATTCCTCGATCTCCGAGTAATCATTCCCTTTATCCGTGCCCCCTAAGATCAAAACGACCGGGGTCGTCATGCTCTGCAAGGCATACCAACAAGAGTTTACGTTCGTAGCTTTCGAGTCATTGATATAATCAACACCACGCACGCGAAGCACCTTTTCCAAACGGTGCTCAACACCCGTGAAATCACTGAGTGAGGCACGTATTTTCTCATCATGAATGTCCACGATCTTGGACGCTATCCCCGAAGCCAAAGAGTTATACAGGTTATGCGTACCAGTCAATGCCAATAGGTCTTGTTCCATCGTAAATGTTCCGTTTACCGTTTCAATAACTACTTGATTATTTTCCGTATATCCTTCACGCCGTTCTCATGTGTCTCGGCGAATGGGTAAAGAGTAGCCTTAGGATGCCGTTTGGCGATCTCACGGGCTATGATCGGGTCATCGTTCCAGAAAATGAAGGCGTCGTCCTTCGTCTGATTTTGCAAGATGCGGAACTTAGCGTCTACATAATTCTGCATCTCATAGTTATAACGGTCCAGATGATCCGGTGTTATATTCAATATAATAGCGATATCCGCTCTAAAGTCGTACATATTATCCAGTTGGAAACTGCTCAACTCGATCACGTAGACCGCATGTGGATCTTCCGCAACCTGAAGCGCCAAGCTGTTTCCGACATTTCCGGCCAAGCCCACGTCCACGCCCGCTTCTTTCAGTATATGATACGTAAGCATCGTCGTTGTCGTCTTGCCGTTGCTACCCGTGATGCAAATCATCTTCGAGTCCGTATACCTTCCGGCAAACTCGATCTCGGAGATGATCGGCGTACCTTGCTTCTTCAATAACTGTATGATAGGAGCCTTGTCGGGAATACCCGGGCTCTTGACAATTTCGTCGGCATTCAAGATGTCGGCTTCGGTATGCTGTCCCTCTTCCCAACGAATCCCGTGGTTGTCCAGCATCTCCTTATACTTAGGTTTGATAGACGATTTATCGGACACGAACACGTCGAATCCTTTCGCCTTCGCCAAGACAGCGGCTCCCGCGCCACTCTCCCCGGCCCCCTAATATAACCATTCTCTTACTCATCTTTTATCTCATCTTTAACGTAACTATCGTCATAACAGCCAAAATAATACCGATCAACCAGAAACGGACCACGATCTTCGATTCAGGCACGACATTGAACGGCTTTTGGATCAACGCCTGTATACCCGCATTTCCCGGTTTCTGGAAATGATGGTGTAAAGGAGCCATCTTGAAGATACGGCGACCTTCCCCATACTTCTTCTTCGTATATTTAAAGTAGGCCACTTGCAACATGACCGATATATTCTCCACCAAGAAAATACCGCAAAGGATCGGAATCAACAACTCCTTACGATGATGATCGCGAAAACAGCGATAATACCTCCCAAGGTCAAGCTACCCGTGTCTCCCATAAATACTTGGGCCGGATATGAGTTGTACCATAGGAAACCGACCGTGGCACCGATAAAGGCAGCGGCATAAACCACCAACTCCTCTGCGCCGGGTATAAACATGATATTCAAGAACGAGGCGAACTCAAAGTGGGATGACATATAAGCCAAAATACCGAGCGCCACCCCGATGATCGCCGATGTCCCGGCAGCCAAGCCGTCCAATCCATCCGTCATATTGGCTCCGTTCGACACGGCAGTCACCACAAAGATCACCATCAGCACGAACACTAGCCACGCGGCCTCCTCCTTATAATCGCCCGCCCAGTTCACCAAGTTGGCGTAATCGAAATTATTGTTTTTCAAGAACGGGATGGTCGTCTTTGTCGACTTGGTCTCCACCGTATGATAACGCACCTCCTCGATCACGTTATCATGGCGCACCTCCATATTCTCCTTGATCACCACATCCGGCTCATGAACAATACCAAGCCAACGATCAGGCCCAGTCCTACCTGCCCGACGATCTTGAAACGTCCGTGCATGCCTCCTTATTCTTCTTGAACACCTTGATATAATCATCCGCGAATCCCAAGGCTCCCAGCCAAACCGTAGTCACCAACATCAATATCACATAGATATTATTCAGCTTGGCACACAGTAAAGTCGGGATCAATATAGCGATAATAATGATAATACCTCCCATCGTTGGCGTTCCCTTCTTGCTCATCTGGCCCTCCAGCCAAGATTTCTCACCGTCTCGCCGATCTGCAACATTTGCAACTTATCGATGATACGCCGGCCGATCGCCGTAGAGATAAACAAGGACAAGATCAAGGCCAACCCCGAGCGGAAAGATACGTACTTAAACATACCCGCTCCCGGGAAATCCAACTGATCCAAATAATTAAAAAGATAATAAAGCATGTCGTCTTAAATATTATGATTGTTGTGTCGAAAAAATCTCGCGTAACTTCTCACGGTCGTCAAAGTGATGTTTCACCCCCTTGATCTCCTGATAGTCTTCGTGGCCTTTTCCGGCAACAAGGATCACATCCCCTTTCTTCGCCAACATCGTAGCGGTCTTGATCGCTTGCGTACGGTCCGTGATACATAAGACACGTTCCATATCCATTTTCGTCAATCCGGCTACCATATCGTTAATAATATCATCCGGTTCCTCAAAGCGCGGGTTATCGGAAGTCAGAATTACCTGATCGCTCAGCTTGGCAGCCTCTTTCGCCATCAACGGACGCTTCCCCTTGTCCCGGTTTCCCCCGGCACCTACCACGGTAATGATACGTCCTTTCCCATCCAATACCTCATGAATGCCATTCAGTACATTCGTCAAGGCATCCGGCGTGTGAGCGTAATCCACGATCGCCGTATAACCGAGCGGAGACTGGATCGTCTCGAAGCGACCGGATACGGAGCGAAGCGTGCTCAGCACGATCAACACCTCCTCGGGATCTTTCCCCAAAGAAACTGCGGCTCCGTACACGGCTAGTAAGTTATAAGCGTTGAAACGTCCCACGAAATGCACCATAACCTCCCGACCGTTAATGATCAAGTCTGTACCCTCGAAATGAGATTCCAATATCTTTCCCTTGAAATCGGCCAAGGTACGCAAGGAATAGGTCAGCTTCTTCGCCTTCGTATTTTGCAACATCACCAAGCCGGATTTATCATCGGCATTCGTCAAGGCAAAAGTCCCGGCAGGCAGGTCATCGAAGAATTTCTTCTTCGCTTTCAAGTAATTCTCCACGGTCTTATGATAGTCCAAATGATCACGGGTCAGGTTCGTGAAAATCCCCCCGTCGAAAGACAAGCCGCTGATGCGCCGCTGATCGATCGAATGAGAGCTAACCTCCATAAAAGCATACTCACATCCGGCCTCTACCATCCGGGCCATCAAGGAATGAAGCGTAAGCGGGTCCGGTGTCGTATGATCCGTCGGTACCGCCTCGCCATCTATATAATTACATACCGTGGAAAGCAATCCCACCTTATGCCCCATCTTCCGGAACATCTCATATAATAAGGTAGCGATCGTAGTCTTCCCGTTCGTACCCGTCACGCCTACCAACACCAATTTCCCGGAAGGATCACCATACCAGCGGGAAACCAAAAGACCCAGCGCCTCCGCCGAATCCTTCACCACGATAAACGAGCATCTCCCCTCCAAATAGGACGGAGCCTCCTCGCATACGATAGCGACAGCCCCCTTCTCTATGGCGCTGTCCATATAGGCATGGCCATCCACGGCCGTACCTCTCACAGCGACAAACAAAGACCCTTTCGTCACCCGACGAGAGTCTGATTGAATATTCGTGATATCCACATTATCCGCCCCCATCAACATAGGAGCTTCCAACGCACCGATTAAATCCCTTAGTTCCATACCTATTTCAATGTTAATAATACGGTCTGCCCCTTAGACACTCGCTGTCCGGGTTGAATACTCTGCGAAACGACCCGTCCGACACCCGACAAAGAGACACGCAGACCGGCTTGCTCCAACAAGAAAACCGCATCTTTAGCACCCATGCCGACTACCCGGGGTACCAGGCCCTCACGAATCGTCAGATCGCTTAATTTCACCTTATTCTCTTCTTGCTCGGCGGAGGCTACGACCCACTTTGTCTCCAAACTGTCCGTATCCGCCTTAATATCCAATTCATCTAATACGTCCTCTACCGCCCTCAGATCGCCGCCTTTCACACGAGGTACCATCACGGCCATCGAATCCCGTTCCATATCCCGGACATCGAACGACATATGGCTGGCGTATATCTTCTCGGCGATCGCACGCACCACGCCTCCCGACATCGTACCGCCCGAAGGATAACCAATACGGGGACGGCGGATCACCACGATACAAGAATACTTCGGATGATCGGCCGGGAAATAGCCACAGAAAGAGACTTGGTGCCCGCTCGTACGGTAGACACCGCCCGTAGCGATCTGCGCCGTACCGGTCTTTCCGGCGATCCGGACAATATCCGAATGAACCGCCTTACCGGTCCCTTTCTCCACGACTCCCAGCAACATATCTTTTATCAACGCCAGCGTATGATCCGAGCAAATCGAAGAGTTGATCACCTCCGTGGAAAAACTCTGCACGGTCTTGCCGTTATGTAAGATCTCTTTCGTAAACATCGGGCGAACCATCTTCCCGTCGTTCGCGATCGCGTTAAAGAACGCCAGCGTATTGATCGGCGGTACCTGCGTCTCGTAACCGAACGACATCCAAGGCAAGGTGGTCTTGGACCAATAACGGGTCGTATCATCCGGGCGACGTATCTTGCACGTCCCGCCCCCGGTATCTCCAAACGAAGATCCGCGTTCATACCGATACGGTACAGTCCCTCCACGAACTTTGTCGGGTTATCCGAATAACCTTTCAGGATCGTCTTGGCTACACCGATATTAGAGGAATACCAAATCGCCTGCTCCACCGAGATCCGACCGTATCCGCCTTTATTCATATTATGGTCCGTCATGCGGGCACCCTTATACATATATATACCATTGCCTACATCGACCGTATCTCCCGGATTGCATAAACCATCCTCCAAGGCCACCATGATAGAGGCCACCTTGAAAGTAGAGCCCGGCTCGATCTCGTCCGCCACGGCATGATTCTTCGTCTCGCCATATACGCCCTCACGGATACGCCCCATATTCGTGATCGCCTTGATCTCTCCGGTCTCGACCTCCATCACGACAGCCGTACCAGACTCGGCATCGATCGCCTTCAATTTATCGACCAGCGATTTCTCGGTTATATCCTGTATATTGATATCGATCGTGGTGCGAATATCCATGCCATCCACCGGGTCCACCTCAATCACGTTCGTCCAGCCTCCACCGACACGGCGAACGGAACTCAACCCGGCCTGCCCCCGCAGGAGCGAATCGTATTGCAACTCCAATCCATTCTTCCCCTTCGTAGTTCCACCCTCCTCGATCTCTCCGTAGATATCACCGATCGTACGAGACGCCAAGTCCCGAAAGGTTTCTGGCGCTGCACCATCTCCTTCGTATAAAAACCGCTCTTATAACGTCCCAAACGAAGGAACGGGAACTTACGGATCTCCTTCAAGTCCGAATACGAGACCTTCCCCGCGTAAATCGGGAACTGGCGACTCTTACCGCTCAGCCCTTTCAGCAGATAAGCCTTATAGCCCGCCGGCGTACGATCCTTCAATTTACGGGAAAGATAAAACGCCAACGAGTCCACCCCATCCTTCTTGGACGTCTTGAACGTATCCAGCCAATTATACTTGGCATCCTTAGCCGGAGTATACGCATCCGCCTTAAAGTCGATATACATATAATAACGAGGCACGCTGGTAGCCATCAACTTACCGTCCGACGAATAGATATTGCCACGTCCGGGCAACACCAAACGGTTCGGTCGTTTCTGGCTCTCGGCCACCTTCATCCATTTATCCCTCTCCACGAAGCCGTATCAAAGGCACGGAACAGGATTCCTACGGCCACAAGCCCCAGCAACAGCACGACCACGAAGTAACAGAATAAAATCCGGCTACTTTTAGGCTCTATTTCTTTCGGTTCGTTTTCTTCAGACATACCCATTTACACCTTATCTCACTTATATAACTCATAAGGAGGGGTTTTCGCACCCTCCAGATCAATACCTTGCTCCTCGATCAGCAACTCGATTTGCGATTGGCGGCTATTGCCGGTCAACTCGGATGAGATCGACAACGCCTCGAAACGCACATCCCTCAATTGCTGTTGCAACCGGTCGATCTCACGCAACTTTTGCATACAAGTATACCGGTTACCGATAAAGAAAAACGCCAACACGACAAGTAACACGATCATGCGCGTATGCCTCAAGATAAAATCCTCTTTCAGCACGCCGCCACCGAGTATATACCAGAACGAAAGACGTTTCTCCTTCTTCCTCGTTTTCTTATGTTGTCCGTTTTCTTCCATATCTATTTCTCCTTATACCTTCTCAGCGATTCTCAACTTGGCGCTCCGGGAACGGGGATTCCGCTCCACCTCCTCGTCGGTCGGGACGATCACCTTATTATTGACCAAGCGGAAAGGCGATCGTACGTTCCCGAAGAAATCCTGCTCGCATTTCCCCTCGAAGTTTCCGGTCTTCAAAAAGTTCTTTACCAGACGATCTTCCAAGGAGTGATACGTGATAACCACCAAACGTCCTCCCCGGCCTCAACACCCGCAAGGTACTCCGCAGCATCTCTTTCAGCGCCCTCATCTCATCGTTCACCTCGATACGAAGCGCTTGAAAGACTTGCGCCAAGAATTTCTTCTCCTTGTCCTTCCCCGTAAACGGCTTGATCACCTCCAAGAAGTCCCCGATCGTCTCTATCTTCTTTGTCTCACGGGCTTTCACCAGCACAGAGGCTAATTTCCGTGACACCTTCAGCTCGCCATATAGATAAAACACATCGGCCAACGCCTCCGCCGTATAATTATTCACGATATCGGCGGCGGTCTGCCCCGCACGCGTATTCATCCGCATATCCAACGTCCCGTCGAAACGGAAAGAGAAACCGCGATCCTTATCGTCGAAATGATGGGAAGAGACACCTAAATCCGCCAACAGACCGTCTACCTCCCCGCTTTCTCCATAGTAACGCATAAAATTATACAAATAACGGAAATTACTGCGCACGAAAGTGAATCGTGGATCTGCCGGGATATTATGCTCCGCGTCCGCGTCTTGGTCAAAGCCGTAAAGTTCGCCCCCGCTACCCAACCGTTTCAAGATCTCGCGGGAATGTCCTCCACCGCCAAACGTAACATCCACGTAAATCCCGTCGGGACGGATATCCAATCCCTCCAGACTTTCCCGCAGCATTACCGGTACATGATAGCAACTATCTTTTTCTTCCATTCGTCGTTCTTACGTTAAACTTCCTCTTAAAATCAAGCGCCGTACTCCTTTGATACGCACGCACATGCCTTATCGGTGGGTAAAAGTACACATTTCCAAAATTACCCGCCAACATTTATATAAGAAAAGTAGGAAAAAGTTATCAACAGGTCGTTAACCCTTCGTCTTTTCGTCCTTATCTCTTACGCTTTTCACCGGTATCCGTTAACCAATTCTTCCTTTCACCTTCATCTTCTAACGGCCGTTGGATGATCATGCAACAGTTGGTAGATGATCTTCTAACAGTTGGTGCATGATCGTCCAACAGCCGTTAGATAACCGATAGTCAAGCTCCCGGGGACTAACCTCCCTAATGGTAGCGGCTAAAAGATCAAGGGGAAAAGGCCAAGATAGCTGGCGAAAAAGCAAAAACTTCACTCAAACCTCTCTCGTTTTAATTATTAACTTTATCTTTGCCCCTTGACAAGCTATATAGATGGCAAAACAAGGTGTGACAAAGATAGATATTAAGCAAGTATTGGCACAAAAGGCGCCCAAGGCGTCACGCAAGATTCCGGGATTTATCGTGGACTACTTGATTCGCACGGTTCATCAAGAGGAACTGAATGATATATTAACCCGTTACCACGATAAGGAAGGGGTAGATTTCATGCGTGAGCTTATCGGCTATTTTGACCTTACCCTCGATCTGGTACATGCGGAGAACATCCCGACCGAAGGGCGCTATATCTTCGCCTCCAACCATCCGCTCGGAGGATTGGACGGTATCTGTCTCTCCGCCGTTATCGGTTCCCGGTTCGAAGGCCGCATCAAGTATCCGGTCAATGATTTATTACTTTATCTCTCCAATCTAAAATCCATCTTTGTACCGATCAACAAACACGGCACCCAAGGAAAGGACAACGCACGGATGCTGGAGGAGGCTTTTGCCTCGGACGACCAGATCATCACTTTCCCCGCCGGATTATGCTCTCGCAAGATTGGTGGCAAGATACAAGACTTGGAGTGGAAGAAATCGTTCATCCAGAAGGCGGTGCAATACAAGCGGGATATCGTACCGGTCTATTTCGACGGGAAGAATTCCAATTTCTTCTATAACCTTGCCCGGATACGCAAGGCGTTGGGTATAAAGATGAATTATGAGATGATTTATTTACCGGACGAGATGTTCCGGAGCAAACATAAGACCTTCCGGATTCATTTCGGGAAGCCTATCCCTTGGCAGACATTCGACAATAGCAAGAAACCCGCCGAATGGGCTGAGTGGATAAAAAACAAGGTTTACAAACTCAAGGATTAACAGACGAAACATATGCAAGACATTATCAATCCCATAGACAGGGCACTACTGAAGGCTGAATTGACCAAAGAGAAGAGGTTGAGAAGTACCAATAAATCGAAGAATGAGATTTATATCGTCACGGCGCACGACTCACCCAATGTCATGCAAGAGATAGGGCGTCTGCGGGAGGTCGCTTTCCGTTATTACGGGGGTGGCACGGGATTCCCGGTGGATATCGATGAGTATGACACGATGGAAGACGCTTACCGCCAACTGATTGTCTGGAGCCCGGAAGATGAGCAGATCTTGGGGGGATACCGTTTCCTTTGCGGTTCGGACGTTAAGTTCGACGAGAATGGTAAACCGATCTTGGCGACCTCGCACTTGTTTAATTTCTCAGAGAAATTTATCAAGGAGATCCTTCCTTATACGGTAGAGTTGGGACGCTCGTTCGTGGCTCTGGAGTATCAATCCACCCGTTCCGGGGCGAAAGGCTTATTCGTGTTGGATAACCTGTGGGATGGATTGGGGGCTTTATCCGTGGTTGATCCGAGCTTGAGGTATTATTTCGGGAAGGTGACTATGTACAATACGTACAACCAAGAGGCCCGTAATATGATCTTATACTTCCTCGGATTGCATTTCCCGGACGCAGACCAACTGATCACTCCGGTATATCCTTTGGAGACTAATATGGATGTAGAGAAGATGAGATCTCTTTTCCCTCACGATAATTTCAAGGATAACTACAAGGTATTGAACCAAGAGGTTCGTAAATTCGGCATCAACGTGCCTCCTTTGGTAAATGCTTACATGAGCTTGTCGCCTAAGATGCGTGTATTCGGCACAGCGATCAACCATGAGTTGGAGAGGTGGAAGAAACGGGTATCCTAATCGCTATTAACGAGATATTAGAGGATAAGAAGAAACGGCATATTGAGACGTATCTGGAAGAGGAGTACAAGTCCGCCGAGTTGATACGCAAGAATTTCATCGGGGAATAAAGCCGTAGATATGGCTAGCGCGACAGCGTAACAAGATATAAAAAGGTTCAGCCTAACCGTTCGCCTCCAAGCGGATTAAAAACGGACAAAGGCTGAACCTCTTTTTATCTCAAATAAATCTTATAGCATAGTCCACCGGAGAAATACTTCATTCGCTGCAATTCGAATTGAAAATGTATATGATTGAATAGCAGGTAAGTGGCTCCCATAGCGAAGTCTTTCGAATCGTATTCGGCTATGACGTTCAAATGCGGGGCGAATGAAGGATTGTAGGTGATACCTCCCGCCACACCGTTCAAGGATAATCCTCACGGCGATTATACAGATAGGATAAATGAACGCCTAAGGTTCCCCTTCCCAGCTGAAAATGTTTGGTAGCGGCCAGATAATAACGGCAGAAATAGCCGTTCCCTATGGCTGAAGCGAATTTATGCCCGGATGACGTAAAAGGGTCCGAAGTCCCCAGCACGACAGCGGGGATGTATTTGCTTTCTTTCAACACACGTAAGCAGGCGGAGAAATAACGATCTTGGTTCGTGAATCCGGAATAGCCATGCTTATCCAATCCAAGGCTCTCGGCCGTAAACAGCGTACAAGTATACGCTACTTCCAGAAACGGGAAGATCGTCACGTTCAAATAATAATTCCACGTATTAAAATTAAACTTGGGAGGCGTAAGCTCTTGATGCAAGAAGTTTCCGCCAAGCATCACGGTCTTGTCCTTTTGCATATCGCGGACGGGGCATGCAATAGCCCTGTCGTGCCATAAGATAATTGAGCCGGAAGTATCGTCCAGCAACTTAAGAATATGATCAATAAGAGTAATTTCTTCATTTTTCTTTGTTTACTTATAAACTTCCGGCTCAACATTATTTAATCAAGCTTCAAATATCAAGCATTAATCCGGGATGATGATACCGCCACCGGCGTTATTGCCATCACCATGTCCGTGACCGTGGGATTGCTTGTAAACAGGAGTACCTTCTATCTTGATAAGTTTTTTAGCTACAACCTGAATCTCTTCCACCTTTTTACCCTTTGTCATAAACTTAAATACATACGTATTTGTAGTATATGTCTTCTTCAAGCTCATAGAAGCGACCGTACGATCAGCTTCCGTAGGAACGGATGTTGTCAATGATGTTTGGATACCTATCTGATAACCATCAGCTTGCAAACGATTAGAGATTCGGTTATAAACCGCATTCTTAGCGACTTGACCATCTACGTTAGATTTTCCGACTAGATCCTGCAAGTTTTCTCCAACATAAGCATTTGTAGTTGTAACAACTACAGGAATGTTTCCTGCCTTACCATCAGAGCAGTAGTCAACAACCTTTTCTACGATTGTAGTATCAGTACTGATATCTTCAGTTTCCGCTAATGCCAACTCAAAACCTGCGGCAAACTTAGAGAAGTGAGCGACAGACATTTCCGCACCAGTACCATTGATATAAACAGGGTCCGCCGTAGGATCAATCTTCATGATCTTCTTATTATCTATGCCTGTGGTCGCATATAACAATGCCATAGGCTGTGTAGAAGAAACCAAATCCTTCGGAGCGTCGAACGAGATCTTCAAAGCCGGAGAGAATACCGTACCGCTAGGCTCGCCTTTATATACACGGCTTACACTGGCTACCGCACCAGCATCAGAAGTCACATTATTGGATTGCAGAGCTTCCGCAGACATATCACGTTCAATCACCAATGTTTGATTACTACTTGCCGGCATAACGATAACGACAGGCTTACCACTTCCGCGACCAAACTTACCTCATCTTTCTCTTTTATACCATCAGCGGTCGTACTTTCAATCACTCCTATCGATTCTGTCAATTTCTCAGCATCACTTTGATTCAAAACCTTAATAACTGGAGCTTGAACCTCATTATCCGCACCTTTATAGTTATCTAAGACATTAGCAGGAATGACAACGTCTACTTTTTGCTCAACATTATTCTCATCCACATAAGTGACACCAGACACCTTAACCTCTTCGGTTCCGCCTGCGTTAATCGCATTCTTAATCTCATCCGCTACTTTTTCCGCTTCTTTTTCCGGAACCTGAACACCATATTTAGAAAAATCAATCTCCGTATTTCCACCTGTACCTATAGGGTTCAATGTGATAGGAAATACATAGTTCATACTCTGACCGACCTTAAAGATGATCGTACGAGAGTAGCTCGTATAACCTGCGGCTTTAACACTCAAGATAAATTGAGCATCCTCCGTAACCTTTGATGATGCGATATTGAAAGAGAACTCACTCTCATTCTTAGAAATAAATAACTCTTCACTTCCTAACATCAATGTGACTTCCGCTGTCTTGATGTCTGCGCCCGTAGATAGGTCTGTTATTATACCAGATACGATATAAGTCGCTTTTGACGGATCTGTCGGTTTGGAAGGATCGGAAGGATCAGACGGGTCTGTTGGCTTGGAAGGATCAGACGGGTCAGAAGGATCTGTCGGCTTAGAAGGATCATCCGGGTCTACTGGAATAGAAGGAGCGACATTCATCACGATAATAGCTGGATACTCAACGTCGAATGTATCACCTTCGCCCTCTTTCTTTTCTTGATCCGGAACGGCTGAAACGACAACCTTAGCCACGGCTTTAGTATATCCGGAAGCTGTAGCTACTACGTCGTAGATACCGGGAGTCACATCAGAGACCTTAAAATTAGGTTTATTCTCTTTAGCGATCTCTTTATCCCCGTATTTTACGACAACAGAAAGGCTGGAAGTAGAGATAGCTTTTCCCACAACATCTTCGATCGATACGGAAAGATTGTACTTCGCCTTCTTATACTCTTTCGGAGTATCGGGAGTCGTGCCCTTTACCATGACAGCGTTTACTACATACTGTCCAACACCCGATTCGATCTTCTTCACATCCACATCATAGCTTCTGTCTACATAGCCTTCCGACTTAAAGGCGATTTTGTAAGAGCCTGGTGTGCTTTTCAAGTCGAAAGAGTACGTTCCATCAGAACCCGTCGTAGCACTAAGAGATTGAGCTCCAGAAAGAGCTACGCTAACGCCAATCATCGGGTTGTTGCTGGCATCCATGACCGTACCACTAATCGCATAGGTGGCAACAGTGCCACCACCACCCGGAGTAGGCACATCATCATCGTCATCCTTACAGCCCATGAAACATACCATGGCTGTCGTAAGGAACAAGACCAATAAGGTCTGTAACTTTGTAATTGTTCTCATAATAAAACTATTTAAAAATTGAGTAATTCCGACTTTATAAAGTACGGATTGAATTGATTCTGTTGCATGATGTTATCATTCGGTGAGGCTTTATACCCCTTATAATAATAGCGTTCATTACCGGCGTTGTAAGACATACCCCAGTTGTCAGAAGGAAGCACCCGCATATTCTTACGTTTATATTTATAAGGAGGAAGAGCCACTTGAAACCGGAAACCGCCGTTTTTCAAAGCACCTTGCGCCTTCATCGCATAAAATCCTATCGAACAATAGCGAAAATGGCGGATCAAGTCAATCCGTCCTCCGATCTCACCCAGTAAGTATTGCTCGGCTTTCAAGGAGACTTGCGTATTGTATTTTGGCCAGTAGAAACTACCTCCCAGCGACCATGTCACCCGTTGGTGAGTCCCATAATGATATTCAAACTTCTGCCAAGATCCCGTACCCGTACAACCAATACGTCCTTCCAAAGAAAAAACGTTCATCCTTCAAATGATGGGTTACCGCTAAATCCACGCCATAACGATCCGCATTGAACAAACCGATACTGGCTCTGGCGAACGTACGATAAGGTAAACGAAAAGATTGGGAAAGGGTAACCATGCCCGGGTGAATCTTACCCGCCCAAGGACCATATCCATCATTATATATAGGAAACACCATCTGTGCCGTCAGCTTCATCCCATTCCAGAAAGAGACCTCGATCGCAGGCGAGAGGTTGAATAACACTTGGTATATTTGCGTGATAATGAGGTTCTTCAGATACAACTCCGGATAAACCACCACGTCTACTTTAAATAAGGAGCTATTCATACGGTACTCTTTCTTCACCTTATCCCAGCTATCGCCCAGATCGTAAGTAGCATCCCAGGCGGAACGGGCCGCATAGGAGCCGGGAGCCGCCTTCAAGCTGTCCGGATTTGCCGTATAGATCAATGAGATCTGCGGTATGTTATTATCCAATACGACGATACGGCAGGATTTGCCCTTCTCCGGCAAGCCTGTTTTCTGGATGCGGTCTATGGCATGGGCCAGTCCCACACCCTGCAAACGCCAAGGGGTATTCTCCAAGACATACACTCTCTCCTTCTCGTCTTCCGACCAGACAACATTCTCAAAACCCATATCGACCAGCATATTCGCGGTGATATCCGCATATACCTTATTATATTGGGCCTTTGTAAACATAGGCAATAGTAGCAAAAAGAATAAAAGGCATTCCTTACGGAGTAAAATGGCTCGTATAGAAGACTTTCTATTCATATCTCTAGAGTTTGATTCCAAGTTATCATTGGTTTACTGTTTTTCTTATTCTTACCCTTCCACATAAAAAAACGACTAGTGAAAACGATCGTTTAGATCTTGCATTTTTTTAGAAAGTAAAAAGATGATGCTCTTTTGTCATATTCGTGACACTTTGATTAATCTATCCTGTTGAGAAAAAGATATATAGCAGGACAAAATTTAATCGGAAAAGGTTGCCGGTCTCGGAGAAATGCCTACCTTTGCAAACGACTAATTGAAACGATCGTTTTTACAGTCGTTTTCAATCTAAATATTTTTATTGTTATCATAGATACTTCTCATAATAGCCTGCGCCAAAATCAACAAATGACACTTCATATTTAGAAAACGACCTCATTATTTTAAAATGTACATAACCCCGCTTCCAAAGTCAGCTAGCTTCGCTGGCAAAGTAAGTTAACTTACTCGGGCATTTAAGTTAGCTTACTTTGCCATTTAAGTTAACTTACTTTTTGTCCCTTCTATACAGCCCAAAAAGAATACGGAAATTGCTATTCTCGGAAAGCATTCTTATCTTAGCAAATTATAGCAGATTATAGCAAAGAGAGAGTTTCATGTTAGCAGCCATTCATATACAGTTAATCGTTGGTACGATATTTATCATATTGTATAGCGTCACTATATTAGGACTGGTATTAGTTATCATTACAGAGAATAGGAATCCGTTAAAGACAATTCCTTGGGTAATCGTCTTATTATTAGCACCCGGTATCGGACTGCTTTTCTATTTCTTCTTTGGACAAGATAACCGGAAACAACGGATCATATCGAGGCGTACCTATAAACGCATCATGAAAAGGCCGCAAGAGGGTAAATTACCTCAAGACGCCTGCGTAGTTCCGGACCCCTATAAACCTTTATCGACCTTGTTGACTAACACCAACCAATCCTCCCTCCTATACGGAACACAAATCACGATTTATACGAATGGTACCGATAAGTTCAAAGACTTGCTGGAAGAGATCCAGAAAGCGACCCACCATATCCATATACAATATTATATATTCTGTGATGACGAGATAGGAAAACAGGTGCAACAACTCCTTATCAAGAAAGTAAAAGAAGGCGTGAAGGTACGTGTGCTTTATGATGATGTGGGTTGCTGGAATGTAAAAGACGGCTTCTTTAAGGAAATGAAGGAAGCGGGTATCGAGGTATATGCGTTCTTGAGGGTAGCGTTCCCCGTTTTCACCAGTAAGGTGAATTACCGGAACCACCGCAAGATTATCGTGATAGACGGTAAAGTCGGGTTTATGGGAGGCATGAATATAGCCGACCGATACGATAAGGGAACCTCTTGGGGCACATGGAGGGATACGCATTTCAAATTTGTAGGGAAAGGAGTGCACGGGCTTCAATCCGTATTCCTCATCGATTGGTACGTGGTTAGTAAAAAACTCTTGAACGATCGGATTTACTATCCGGCCGCCCAAATCTATAGCGATAATATTATGCAAATCGCCACTAGCGGTCCGGTAGGTCAATGGAGAACTTTGTTGCAAGCGACCATTTTCATGATCGCCAACGCCAAGAAGTATATCTTTATACAAACCCCTTATTTCCTGCCTACCGAAGGATTGAACCAAGCGTTGCAAACCGCCGCCTTAGGGGGAGTGGATGTTCGTTTGATGCTGCCTAAGCGTTCCGATACACGTTCAGCGAATATGGCCAGTCATTCCTTTATCGACGAGATGGTAAAGGCCGGCGTAAAAGTATACCTCTACAAACCGGGCTTCTTGCATTCCAAGCTAGTCGTGTCCGACGACGCATTGACAAGCATCGGGTCCGCCAATATGGACTTCCGTAGCTTTGAGCATAACTTCGAGATTAACGCTTTCGTATATCAAAAGGAATTCGCCCTGCAAATGAAACGCATCTTTACACACGACATGCATCACTGTGAGCGTTTGATCCCTTCCCGCTGGTTAAAGCGCCCCCTCAAGCAACGCATGGCGGAATCATTTATGCGTCTGTTTTCTCCCCTTCTTTAAGGAAGATGCTAAAGTTCACGGAGCCATACACCCGGTGCTGATAAAAATAAGGCAAAGATGAGAAGTCATTGGTCTTAGGATGTTCCATGATGAATATCCCTCCATCCCTTAGTAAATCACGCTCGAAAACCAAGGCGGGTATTTCCGGCAACTCCGGCAAGGCATACGGGGGATCGGCAAAGATGAAATCGAAACTTTGCTTAGGGGCTGAATTCAAATAACGGAAAACATCCCCACGAATCAGAGCCAATGCATCCGTCTTCAGCTCTTTCGCTACCTTGGCTATAAAAGAGGCATGAGCGTTATTTTTCTCTATGGCGGTTACATTCCGGCATCCTCGTGAGATCAACTCAAAAAGAGATACTTCCGGTTCCGGCAAAAAGATCCAACGCATCCATACCTTCCAGATCCACCAAATTATTTACTACGTTAAAAATATTCTCTTTCGCAAAATCCGTCGTAGGACGTGCGCTAAACGAAGAGGGCACGTCAAAACGCCGACGACCGTATATACCGCTTATTATTCGCATATTAATAAAGATATTAAATCCATAGGGGCTTTCGTTACATCCGTTCCCAGCAGATAGGCTTCCGAAGGGATCTCCACCGGCTTAACATGGCGTAAATAGGTTCGCAATCGCTCCAGAACCCGCATTCGCGAGGAAGATTTCCCCGCTAAAAGCAACTGGTCCTTTTCTTGGTCCAATCCCGCCTGTTTCCATACATATAATATATAGTATACTATATCGTCCGATTGGTCGATCGGGTAAGAGTTCACAAATAAGAGTTTCCCTTGAGCGTAACACGCCACATCCATCCGCTTTCGTTCTATCACGACATACATTTGCCGGGGTAAGCTAGCACTACTTTCTTTTGTCCATAGCGTTAGCGGAGAAGTCATGTAGTGGGAGAAAAAAGGATGCAAAAGAGAACGGGAGCAAAATTCGTAAACCTCCTCGTCTACACCAAACACCAACTTAGCCTGTTGTTCCTTTAAAGTATCGGTTAAGCAATGCAATTCCAGTGTAGAAAAGCTGAAATCCAATAAACGCCCTTCCTTACCGTCCCCCCAATAATTATCAGGGACCAAGCTATATTCCGGAGATACACAGATCACGTTAATCCGTTTATAAGTCCACGTAAGAAACTCATGAGCGAAGAAAAACTCCTTAAGGGAAGAAATGAAAGAGACCGCCCGATCGAATTCCGTTTCCCGATAAAAGAAACTTCCTCCAGCCGAGGGATCATACCCGGAAAAAAGAAAGTCCACCCGACCGAAGCCGGATGGACACTATATACTTTTCCGAATTATCAGTAGTTAACGTATCAGGAATGCTGATAGTCATATGAGCCGCTGATTATTCCCAGTTACCTGCGTTGTTATTAATTTCTTCCAAAGAACCTACGCGCAATCCCGGGAACTTACCTTGTTTCTCTGCCTTGTCGATCAAGTTATAAGTCAACTGAGCATCCATGTCACGCAAATATTCTTTGTAAGGAACCTCACAAGCGAATACTTTGATCTCATAACCCGAACCAGATTTCAACGTAGCCGTATCCATCTTGAAAGTAATCTTTTCACCCGGAACGGCCGGAACATAACGCATAGCCGCTACATCATAGTTCTTACCCAGCAAAGTATCTTTCGCCAATACCCACATGGTATCACGTCTGATTAAACCTTTCTTAACAGCCTCTGCTTCTGTCATACCTTTCTCCAACTGCTCATCCGTCAATACACCTTCCTTGATCAAGAACGGCAACTTATCCGTATTCAAGAATTTCTCCAAATCGTCGAAACTTCCGGCATGAGTCTTATACATGTTCTTGTATTCGATCTGAGCCTTACGGATTTCAATCAAACGGGCGATGATCGCATTGTCACGAATAGTCTTCTGATCATCATACTCAATCGGACCAGTGACGCTCTTGTAGCACATGTAAACTAGCAGTACAACTGCGGCAGCTAATAAAATCTTTAATGTAACTTTCATGGTTTGTATTGTTTTTTGAATTTATTTCGTTCGGCAAATTTAAAAAAGAATATTTAATACACTACCTTTATCGCGAAAATTATTGCGATCAAAATGATAAATAGTTACATAAGCCAGCAAATCGAACGAAATTTCCCCTATAAACCGACGGATGATCAGTTTTTAGCGCTTCATACGCTTACCGAATTTCTCTTGTCAGAGGAACCGGACAGCCTTCTACTGATGAAAGGCTACGCAGGAACCGGAAAAACCTCTCTGGTCGGGGCTTTGGTGAAAACGCTTAACGAACTAAAGCAAAAACGTTTTTGTTGGCTCCAACCGGACGAGCAGCCAAAGTTTTCTCGGGCTACGCTGCCAAAAAGCGTATACAATTCATAAAAAAATATATCGTCAACGGGCGTTTTCCAATGAGCCGACGGGCTTCATGCCGGCAGATAATTTACATAAAGATACACTTTTTATCGTTCGACGAGGCTTCTATGATCGCAACGAGGGGTTGGATTCATTTGTTTTTGGTTCCGGACGCCTGTTGAACGATTTAATCCAGTATGTCTATTCCGGGGAAAACTGCCGTCTTATCCTAATGGGAGATGTCGCACAGCTTCCTCCGGTGATGCAAACGGAGAGTCCCGCCTTGAATCCTGAGATATTACGGGGTTACAACCTACAGGTTTGGGAGATAGCGTTAACTCAAGTCGTACGCCAAAGCGAGGACTCGGGAATCCTGTTCAACGCTACCCGGCTACGAGACGCACTACGAAACCACACGGTCGAGATCTTTCCGAAATTACAATTAAAAGGCTTCTCCGATTTCACGAAAGTCAATGGAGATGAGCTAATTGAGGAAATATCTTCCGCCTATAGCCGCGACGGTATGGAAGAGACAATGATTATCTCCCGCTCGAATAAACGAGCCACGATTTATAATAACGGCATACGTAACCGTATCCTATACAGGGAAGAAGAGCTATCGTCCGGCGATCGTTTAATGGTAGCGAAGAACAATTATTATTGGACAGCGAATTGCAAGGAGATGGACTTTATAGCGAACGGAGAGATCATTCAAGTCATGCGGGTACGCCGTGTCACGGAGATGTATGGCTTCCGCTTTGCCGACATCACGGCTCGTTTTCAAGATTATGATCTGGAAATCGATTTGAAATCCATATTGGATACTTACAGACCGACTCCCCGCCCTCCCTAAGGAGCTAAACGACAAGCTCTTTTACACCATATTGGAAGATTACGAGGACATTCCTACCAAGGCGGGAAAAATGAAAAAGATGAAGGTAGATCCTCATTACAACGTCGTCCAAGTAAAATACGCTTATGCGGTAACCTGCCATAAAGCCCAAGGCGGCCAATGGATGAACGTCTTTCTCGATATCGGTTACATCACGGAGGAAATGCTTGGTGAGGATTTCTATAGGTGGCTCTACACGGCTTTTACCCGGGCGACCCATCACCTATATCTGGTGAATTTACCGGACGAGTTCGTCGAATGATTTACAATATTTTAAGATCGAAACTGGCAACATTGACAAGAAATACTTATTTTTGTTGCAAAACATACGTATGTCCGGATGATTTATAGCATCTGAAAAACATATAGAAATGGCAAACAAGGAAAAATAGATTATCTATTGATCGATATCAGGGAGCTGGAGAAGTTGGTAGCCGGAATGAGGGATGCGGAAATTTATCCCGCCTCTTTCTTCAACCAGACCTTCCAGTTGACCCACAAGGTATTGAAGGAGCTTCATACGCTGGAGGAGTTTCAGTTAGAGGCTTTGCGTAAACAAATGGAGGAACATCAACGACTTATCGATTCTATTCCCGTAAGTAAACCTTTACAGATGCCGGAGGTGCAACCGGCTCCGGAAGTATCCCCTACGATCGAGGTCGTACAGGTACAAGAACCGGTCGTTGAGGAACCTATCGTAGCAGAACCAAATTGTCGAAAAAGTGATCCCAGAAGAAAAGATCGTACAAAGAGACAATCCCCTTGAAAGAGATAGAGATTCCACATAAAACTATATTAGCGGATAAATCCAGTATTTCACTGAATGATATATTGGAGAAAAAGAATCTTTCTGATTTCCGTAAGGCATTCAGTTTAAATGATCGTTTCCGCTTCAGAAGGGAATTATTCGGAGGAAATGAGGAGAAAATGAATAAGGCGATCTCAGACCTGAACGATCTTAGCTCGTACGAGGAATCGGTCACTTATCTGAACAAGGTGTTGAACTGGAATATAGAAGACGCTTCCGTAGCCGATTTCATCAAGCTATTGGAAAAACGCTTCTCATAAATATACGATATGGCAAAATTGACTGTAGTCCCAACCCCTGTTGGTAACTTGGAAGATATGACATTCCGGGCGATCCGTGTGCTAAAAGAAGTTGATCTTATTTTAGCGGAGGATACCCGTACGACCGGCATCTTGCTGAAACATTTCGAGATACAGAACAAGATGCAGTCCCACCACAAGTTCAATGAACATAAGACGGTGGAGCAAATCGCGGCCCGTATCAAGGGAGGCGAGAATATCGCCCTTGTTTCCGATGCCGGTACGCCGGCCATCTCCGATCCGGGATTCATGTTGGTGAGGGAATGTGTTCGCCAAGGGGTAGACGTAGAGTGCCTGCCCCGGAGCTACGGCTTTCGTGCCCGCCTTGGTAGCGTCCGGATTACCCAATGAGAAGTTCTGTTTCGAGGGGTTTCTCCCTCAAAAGAAAGGAAGGCAGACCCGGCTAAAAGAATTGGCTTTGGAATACCGGACTATTATTTTTATTGAATCACCTTTCCGTCTGCTCAAGACCTTGACGCAATTCGCCGAGTTTTCGGTACGGACCGCCAAGTATCAGTATCCCGGGAAATCTCCAAATTACACGAGGAAACCGTACGAGGTTCCTTAGAAGAAGTAATTCAGCATTTTACCGTGAACGAACCAAGGGGTGAGATTGTTATTGTATTAGCAGGCTTAAAAGATAAAAAGGACAAAGAGACAGAAAAAGATGTTTAACTTAACAAGCAAAAAGAACATGAAGAAGTATTATTAGTATGTGTCTGCACAGCCATGCTGGCCTCTTGTGGCCAAAATTCAGCGGATTACAAGAAACTAAAGGCTGAGAACGATTCTCTACGTATCGAGAATACGAAGAACACGGATGAGCTTAATGATATGCTCTCCACCCTAAATGATATTGAATCTGATTTTCAATCTATACGTGATGCCGAGAATTATTTGACAATCCAACAACAAACCGGCGGTGAGCTAAATCAGTCACGCAGAGATCAAATCAAGCAAAACATGCAATTGATCAGCGAGACCTTGAAGAAGAACAAGGAGCAAATCAGCCAGTTGGAGGAGAAATTGAAGAAAAGCGGTATTCAATCTTCCGCATTACGAAAGACGATCGATCGTCTTTCCTCCGAGCTGGATCAAAAGGCAACGATGATTGTCGCTTTGCAAGAGGATTTGGCAAAGAAGAACGTACGTATCCAAGAATTGACGAGATGGTAAGTTCCTTGAATGAGGATGTGGAAAGTCTGGCTACTACCGCAGCCGCTCAATCCGAGAAATTGAACGCTCAAGATAAAGCCCTTCACACGGCTTACTACTGTTTCGGTACTTCCAAGGAATTGAAGGAACAGAAGATCTTATCCGGTGGTGGCCTGTTCTCTAAATCTAAAGTATTGCAGAGTGGTTTCAACAAGGATTATTTCATCTCTATCGATATCCGTGAGGTAAAAGAAATTCCTTTGTTCGCAAGCAAGGCTAAACTAAAATCCAATCATCCGGAAGGATCTTATGAGTTCGTAGAGGATGAAGACGGAAACTTGACCTTGAAAATAAATGACGAGAAGGCTTTCTGGAGCTAGGCAAGTATTTAGTGATCGAAGTTGGATAATGATTTATAAAAGTATATTTATCGATTTTGGACGATACCTTTGGGACACGTACCATAACAATAAAAGAATGCCTTGAAGAGCTATATACGATTACCACTTTAATCGGTATTATGCCTCTTTCGAGGCTTTCTTCGATATTTATATGCCTCATAATCTAGACTTATGGGCCAAGTACCGTTCGGGGGAAATAGACCGGCAAACCTTAATCTTGGATCGATTTCTCTACGTACTTCGTCCGTTAGGAATAGAAGATAAGAAAACCGTCTTATCGGTAAATAATGATTTCTTGCAACGCACGACCACCAAAACCCGATTAGTGCCCGGAGCCATTGAATTACTGGAATATCTCCGCCCTTCCTATCGGTTATTTATTTTATCCAATGGATTCCGTGAGGTACAATTCAAGAAACTTAGCAACGCAGGCTTGGCTCCTTATTTCGAACGGATGATCCTGTCCGAGGACGCTAATATACAAAAACCCCATAAAGGTATTTTCGACTTCGCCTTAAAGAACACGAACTCACGCCGATCCGAGAGCTTAATGATCGGGGATAGCTGGGAAGCTGATATCATTGGGGCTTACCAATCCAAGATCGACCAGATATGGTTGAATCCGGAAGGATTACCTGCCGATGGATTCACCCCGACCCATACAGTCCGCTCTCTGGAAGAGATCAAATCTATCCTATAAATAGACCTTTCTTACAATGCCCATTATAGCATGCTTACGATGGGCATTATAAGCTCCTTAGAATGGGCATCATAAAGATCTTACAATGCCTATTCTAAGAACAACATCTTAACAGCTTATAAATAAATCGATTACTTATCGGCAGTCACCAGATATTGACGAAAGCCCTCAGAGTATTCCGGATGATACCCGTCTCCTATCGAATCGGAACAAATAATAAAATATTCAAGACCCGGCACTTTAGCGCATAAGGACTTAGCCTCCTCCGAGCCTAAGACCATAAACGCGGTAGCATACGCATCAGCGGTCATGGCATCCGGAGCGACGATCGTAGCGCTAAGGATATCCCGCTGTACAGGGCAACCTTCACGAGGGTCGATCGTATGGGCGTATTTACGTCCATCCTTTATATAAAAATTACGGTAATTACCTGATGTAGCCATTCCTAACGGTTTAGGGAAGCTAACGATCTGCTCGAGTTCTTGATTCATGCCGGCAGCGTCATCCGTAGGCTTCGTGATCCCTAAGCGCCAATCCATGCCCGAGGGATTCACACCTTTCACACGCATCTCGCCACCAACTCCACCAAATAATTACGGACCCTTCCTTCTCCAGCATTTGGCTATCATATCGCAAACCGTTCCATCCGCCAAAGAAGAAAAGTTCATCATCAAGCGAGGATCGTCCTTCACGATGCGATCCCCTTCTAAACGAACTTTCTGAAAACCGATAAACTGACGGACACTGTCGATATGGGCAGGGGTTACGCTATCCTTCCGGCTGAAGCCAAACCCCCAAAGGTTGATCAACGGGGCGCAAGTCACGTCGTAGGCCCCATTTGTCTCAGTAGACACTTCAAGCGCCTTCTTAAAGACTTTTTGGAAGAGCGTATCTACCCGTATGTCACGGTTCTGGTTTACCTGACTGATTACCGAAGTAGAATCAAAAGCATTAAACAGGTGGTAGAAATATTTCAACTGCTCGTCAATCTCCTTATCCAATGGTTTAGTATGCTCAAACTTAATATGATAAGGTGTATGAAGCCTTCCGGATACCTCATAGTATTGGGGAGCCTGTTCACAACTTATCAACAAGATATTAACAAGTAAACAAAGAATGGAGAATTGACTTTTCATATTAGAACTCTGATGTAAAATGGAACTTAATATCCGGAAAATCCTGTTGGGCCATCATCAATACATAGCTGGAATCCGCTAAATAAACATCACGGCCTTCCTTATCCAACGCCATATATTGCGCCTTACGTTTCTTGAAATTCTCCAATGCCTCTTGGTTATCACTCTCGATCCAGCAAGCCTTATATAGCTGATCGGCTCCCATTTACATTGAGCGGCATACTCATGCAACAGGCGGTATTGAATAACCTCAAACTGCAATTGTCCCACGGTACCGATAATCTTCCGGCCATTGAATTGATTGGTAAACAACTGGGCTACACCCTCGTCCATCAATTGCTCGATACCTTTGTTCAATTGCTTTGCCTTCATCGGATCGGCGTTCTCTATATATTTGAACATCTCGGGAGAGAAGCTTGGCAATCCCTTGAAATGCAATTCCTCTCCGGAAGTCAACGTATCCCCTATCTTAAAATTCCCGGTATCCGGCAAACCGATAATATCACCCGCGAACGCCTCATCCACCACTTCTTTCTTCTGAGCCATGAAAGCCGTCGGGCTACTGAAACGCATCATCTTACCGAAGCGTACATGCTTATAGTTCGCATTACGCTCAAAACGACCGGAACAAATCTTCACAAAAGCGATACAACTGCGATGGTTCGGGTCCATATTCGCATGGATCTTGAAAATGAAGCCGGTGAAATTATCCTCATTCGGGTCTACCACACGCTCTACCGCATGGATCGGACGTGGCGAGGGAGCGATACGGATAAAGCAATCCAATAGCTCTTTCACACCGAAGTTATTCAGAGCGGAACCAAAGAATACCGGAGCGATATCCCCATCCAAATACGTATTCACATCAAATTCGGGATAAACCCCCTCTATCAACTCTATATCCTCACGAAGCTTCGCAGCTTGCGTAGGATCAATATAAGTCTCGAGATCCGGACTAGTGATATCCTTGAATTCCACATTCTCCGTCACATATTGCTTACTCGGGTATATAGGTTCAGTTTCTGCTCAAAAATATTGTATACGCCCCGGAAACGTTGTCCCATATCGATCGGCCAGCTCAATGGGCGTACCTTTATCTGTAATTCTTCTTCTATCTCATCCAGCAAATCAAAAGGATCTTTACCATCACGGTCCATCTTGTTGACAAAAACGATCACCGGAGTCTTACGCATACGGCAAACCTCCATCAACTTACGAGTCTGCGCCTCCACGCCCTTGGCGATATCGATTACGATAATAACGCTATCCACCGCCGTCAAGGTACGGAACGTATCCTCGGCGAAATCTTGGTGGCCCGGTGTATCCAAGATATTAATCTTATGATCGGAATAATCAAAAGCCATTACGGAGGTAGCTACGGAGATACCGCGTTGCTTCTCAATCTCCATCCAGTCGGACGTGGCAGTCTTCTTGATTTTATTAGACTTCACCGCTCCCGCTACATGGATAGCGCCACCAAATAACAATAATTTCTCGGTAAGTGTAGTCTTACCGGCATCCGGGTGGCTGATTATGGCAAACGTTCTTCTTCTTTCAATCTCTTCTGAATACTGGCTCATTCTATTTTATATGTATATATTGTTATCAGTTACACTTTGTTATTCATGCAGTAGGCCAAGCTAGTCTCCCAATGGGGAATCGTCAGTCCGTACGAGCTTTTTATCTTACCTTTATTCAATACGCTATAATGCGGCCGGCTGGCCGGTGTCGGATAATCCTTGGTCTCTATGGGTATCACCCGGTTATTCATACCTGCTATTTGCAAGATCTTTACCGTAAAATCATACCAGCTACACACCCCCTCGTCCGAGAAATGATAGATACCCGGTATAAATTTACCCGCCTCGGCACGTTCCAGCACGGTAAGCATAGCGACCGCTAAATCTCCGGCATAAGTAGGCGTACCCACTTGGTCGAATATGAAACGCAACTCATCCCGCTCCTTTCCCAAACGCAATACCGTCTTCATAAAATTGTTTCCATACTCGGAATACAACCAAGCCGTACGGATAATCACGGAATCCGGACACACCTCCATCAAGGCCTGCTCTCCCGCCAGTTTCGTACGTCCATATACGGAAACAGGACAAGTCGCATCGCTTTCCAGATAAGGACGGCAACTCGTTCCATCGAACACATAATCGGTAGATACATGAATCACCTTCGCACCTACGGCATGAGCGGCCTCACCTAAGTTCCGTACCGCATCCCGGTTGATGCGCATACACAAATCCTCATGCTCCTCCGCTTTATCCACCGCCGTATAAGCGGCGCAATTCATGACATATTGAACATCATTTTCCAAGACATATTTCCGGACGGCCTCCTTGTCGCAAATATCCAACGTATCTATATCCGTAAAAAGAAAATTATAGCCGGGATACTGGCTGATACGAGCGTGGATAGAACTTCCCAATTGACCGTTCGCTCCGGTTACCAAAACTGTCTTCATGTCTATATCTATTATTAATCCTCTAGTTTAAGTTCCCCTTTCATATCTTCCCGATATTTCTCGGCGAGCAACGCAAGAAGGAGCTGATTTGTTTAATACCCTCTAACGTCTCCGCACTCACCTCTTTCCCTTGCATACGCAAAAGCAGATAGCCATATACGGCAGCGAAACAAGTTTCCAGCTCCGGCAGATCCTCTCCACCCGATTTAGCCCGGAGCTGTACGATATAAGGAAGCGTCTTATAATAAGCCGCGCTATAAACCATCTCTTTCGGAGATTTCAAAAGACGGAGATGCAAATCGGTCAAAGTAATAATCACATTCTTGTTCAATTGGATATGACCTTTCTCCATCACCCCTTCGCTACGCATCATCTCGATCAATTCCTCGTACCATTGAGCGATTTCCTTCTTCACCTCCTCGGGCTGGTCGTAATGGGCGATCACCGTGCGGTTGATCGAATCCATATCGAACTTATTCGCCCGGATCAAGTCCTCAACCTGCCACATATAAAGCAGATATTCAGCGATATTCTCTTTTCTTTTTTGTCTAGCTATTATCATATCGGCAAAGATAAACTATATTCCGATAACGCTTGATAAAAATCCGCGTCTTTAACGCCTAACTGCCGGCAAGCCAAACGTGCAGCATTCAGATTGATCAAGAAATAGCGATTGGGAATCCGTACCGGATAGTCTCCGTAGCGAGTATGCAAAAAAGTCTGCCCGTCTTTCTCCACGACCGGATGTTCCTCAAAAGGGATAGCGGTGATATCGCTCCGGACGTCCCCTGCCAACTGACTGACAGTATCATCACCTCCAAAATAAATCAATTTCCCTTCCCGCTCAATAGAAACGGAGAAAGACTGATAAGTGGATAAATAAGCCTCCGGAGTCGCATGATCCGTCTCGGTAGACCAAGATAAATTCGTCAGGATGGCGATATGCGGACGATAGAATTCCAATTGGAAACGCTTGTCCAAGGCAGAGGTGATATGCTCATCTCCTTCGATCAAAGCGATACGTGCCTCATAACTCAAATGTACCCGATTCGGAAGCGAGTCCACCTTGCTAGTCAACGCATAGTCGAACGCCAACTTTTGCCGGCGCAACGCACAGACCATCATGGAAATAATTGTCTTCTTTCCACGACTACCCGCCACAACAACCCGAGTTTTCGACCGAGTCCGTTGAAATATAAATTCCGGAATAGATTGGATTAACATCCCCAATTCCTTCGCACGCAATAATTCCGGGTTATCTTGCTTTACTTTAGCACCCAAAACCACCGAGTGAATATCTTTTATTAATTTCTCCGGAAACCACCCATCCCCATAACAGGTACAGCCCGCGTTATGAAGTCTTCCTATCATCTCTTCAGTCAGACCACAACCGGAAAGCGCTTACCTCATATCCTTTTTCTCGAAGTGCTAGGGCTAGATCTAAAACCAAAGGTTCGGTTACGGAGATCAAATGAACTTTTCGCATCGTTTTGATTTTAGCGCAAAAGTACGACTTTTATAAATACCTTCGGCACAAAGAAGTGAAAAATTAGATGCCTCGATATGTTTAATGGTCGTAGTGTCTTCTTTTCGTGAAGCCTCGACCAGCCTTTCCTTCGAGATTATAACCGGAGTATGTATAAATTCCGGAACATTAAACGAGAACAGGGAGCATTCATAATAATCCGGAGATGCTTGCGGTAACAAGAAAGGTTTACCGCACTGCCCCCGCTCATTCACATGTACCAAATACGGGCGTGTGAAAAGCCCATCGTCCCGGCGGCTGGAAAAGACAAACCAACGACTATTGCCGCTCCAAGAATGATAGCTCTCTACATCCGGGCTATTCACTTCCGGCAAAGAATCGATTGCCCCGGTAGACAGATCCAGCATATACAAATCCGCATCCTTATGCCAAATAGAGAAATTGCCATAATCGGACACCGTATAAAGTAGCCGCTTCCCATCCGGGGAGACTCTCGGGAACTTAACACTCCGGCCCGCTTCCCTCGCATTATATAAGGTATCCACTTGGGTTCCAATCGAACCGTCTTCCGGATCAAAAGCGACTCGTAGCAGGTTATACCGGACATCCCGATAATTTTCCGGCATACAGACAGAATCCGCCGAACAGAACAGCAGATAGTTACCATCCGGAGTAAAAGTGGGAAAAGTCTCATAACACGCCATGGAAGCCAATAATGGCGAACTGAATACCCTCTCCTTCTCCGTGTCATAGATCAGCACGTCCGATTCCACGTCATATACCTCAATCCGATTCTCATCGGAAAGATGGAAGTCTTGGTGGGTCTCATTGGTAGAAAAAGCGACATACCGGCCGGATGGATGCCAATACGGATAAACGAACGAAGCCAGCTTACCGTCCCGTTCCAACGCAATCTTCTTTACCTGCCGATGATCAATCAAGTAAGTCCCATTATGAGAACCCCTCTGATGAAAAAGCATTTGTTCCCCTTGTCGCTCACAAAAGGCATGGCAGTTCATACAACTATTATTTGTCGATTGGTTATCAAGAATAGACTTTTCAACATAGTTTTCAACACATCGTTGATAAATCCCCATCTCGTTCCACATCCGATATCCGGGAAAAATACGGCGATACACCAAATAAGCGTCAACGGAATCTCTTGACACATAGATAGGGAAACTCATTTGTTTCCAATTACTTTGAGGTTCTCGAAAATAAACCGTCACATCTATTTGTTTTCCTTGTGCGTCCTGCGACAGGGTCTTCCAATCCGTTTCCGGCAGTTGAAAACACCATGATCGGCTGCGATTATCAACTCCCTATTCATAGTTTTCAACCGAGTTATCCCCTGTAGCTGTTGATCAACCAACTTGAAATTGGGAGGGGCCATATTGACCGGTACAGTAACTTCCCTGTAATCCGGAAACACGTCAGTTTCTCCTTGTTCCGCTTGCGCAGGAACTTCCGGCCTACAAGCCACAAGTCCCAAAAGACAACCTATAATCCAACAGATAGATAATCGCTTCATTGTTCTTCTCCTTTAAAGATCTTGAAATAGTAATAATACCAATAGGTATCTCCAAATTGTCGATACATCGAGGACACATCCACTTGGTTGGCAGATCGTCCCAAAACCTGCTTGAATTCCCGGTATCGGTCTACGATCTCCGGCTGTATGGAATAGGAGGAAAGCGATATACTGTCTTTGTCCGCCAACAACAATCCGGCTTCTTGGAAATGCCGGGGTATCGGTTCCCCCTTCATGAAAGATGTCTCTTCCAAGAATCGGCCAAATGCATCCAGCTTCTTACCCAACAAATAATAACATCCCCGGTATTCCCAACCGATCCGATGATCCGGAAGATTGTATCCACTCCATAAGGAATCGACAGGTACGGACAAACTCAGTCGATCCCTTTTCTCAACAGGCATATATTTGTCACTCAACTCCGGATCTTTATCCATTAATTCCGGATGTACCAGATAGATAGCATAACGGCAAGCCCAATCTTTATAGAATGGCATAGCGGCAAGCAAGTCCAAATATTTCTTGGCCAGCGCCACCTCACCCCTAATCAGACAAACTTGCACGAAACGTTGCATCATGCGGGCACTCCCTTTACGTTTGGCTTGCGTAAATCCGTCCATCGCAAAGCTTTCAGACAAAGAGACATCGCCAACAAGAAAATGAACATCGCTCAATAAACGATCCATGTAAAAGGTCTGATTCCAATCGGCACATAAGCTTTTCGTTCCTTTCTGATCGAAAGTAAACATCCGGTCGGCCAATTCTCCCTTATGGGCCAACGACATATTCAAATAGTTTAAGCTAACATAATTATAGATCTGCTTTCCCCGGTACTTATCAATAATGCGTCCCATTGCCTCTCCCGGGCTAAGAAAGAGAGCTCGTCAAGCATCATGCGTTGCGCATGCCAAGGTTCCGGCAGGCAAAACCGGATGGATACCAGCGCCGTGATCAGACAAACAACAAGGGCTACCCGATCCATCCATTTACTCTTCTCGCCAATCACCGGAACAAAGCGAGCAAATAAAGCAACACCGACAATCGAAAGGGTAAAGAAAGTCCATACACGATACATATAATAATGAGGTAATCGCTGTATCTCCAGATAGGCTTCCGGCATCCATCCATCAGACAAAGGTACAGGAATCCCTAACCATCCGCTAAACAAATAGATAAAAAGCGCTGGGATCAAGCAGGCAGCGGCGGCCAATCTTTGCCGCGACGTTTTGTAGCGGAGTAAGGCTAACAGCGTATATAAGAAAGCGTAACAGACCGAAAGAAGCCCGGTCAGCCCACATAAAAAAAGTGTAGAGGCAATTCCGTATCCGGCAATAGAACCGCCCGCCGCACCTTTAGCGAGACCGACAAAGCTAAAAGCATCAAACCACGCCAACGTCCCGTCCACCAAATATCCCCATGAATACTCATCTTAACCAGATACAGGACCGGCAATAAAGAGAGGAACAGCAGGTAGGTCTTGTCAGAAAAACAACGCAAGATCCTATAGACCATAAACCCGCCAACCAACGAAGATAAAACCGT
>ENA-OQAA01000177-OQAA01000177.1-human-gut-metagenome-genome-assembly--contig:-NODE-177-length-46770-cov-3.730592_pt1 | contig 46770 bp, 42 predicted proteins | sample MGYA00242489_ERZ504515 | MGnify/ENA primary metagenome ERZ504515 (study PRJEB26092, sample SAMD00036237) | human gut metagenome | host: Homo sapiens | study: EMG produced TPA metagenomics assembly of... | reverse complement strand
TTTTAATACAAGCAAAGGAATAGAATCCCTGCCAAAATCAGTTTTCTTTTTTCATAACTCATATAACCCTCTCCCTAAGATTTCAGGTTATATATTATCACTTTCTCACAGATATAAAACCGCGAAAAGTGATTTTTCTAAAACTTTTTCTCGATTTTATTCCTGCAATATCCTTACATCCGCTCTTGCATGTAAAACGGCAGTGAACGGGAACAGCACACTCGCCGTTCCCGTTCACTACCGTCAAAAACTTGTCAAAAGAAATGAATTTATCCTTCAATCGCAATGGATTTCTTAGTCTCTACTGCTTTCGCATCCTTTTTCGGAATTGTCAGGCTCAAAATACCGTTTTCAAATTTTGCTTTAATATCTTCGTGAGTGATCGCATCGCCTACATAAAAACTCCTCTGCATTGTACCTGCATAACGCTCTTTCCGAATGTATTTTCCCTTCTTATCTTCCTCGTCCTTGTCAAGTCCTTTCGCCGCCGAGATGGTCAGATAACCATTTTCAAGATCCACGGTAATCTCGTCCTTTTTAAATCCCGGAAGATCAATATCCAACTCATATCCCGCTTCATGCTCACGAATATCTGTCTTCATCATGTTTTTGGCATTCTTACCATACAGCGGATTTTTCTTTCCCCAGAAATCTCTGTCAAATCTCTCAAACGGGAAATCCATCCAATCATCGTCAAACAAATTCTCTCCAAAAATACTAGGCATCAACATAAGTCATATCTCCTTTCAAAACACTTTTGAATTTATTGTTTTCTTTGTTATATCTGTAATATAGCACCCGTTATTAGCACTGTCAAGAGGTGAGTGCTAATATTTTTGCTATTTTTTTGCAAACCCTTTAAAATCAATGGTTTGCAGTATCTTATTTCTTTTGAAATTGTGATTTTTTCTGTTTTGACACCAATTTGACACCATTTGCGCTAAAACTACAAGCCATGCAAGCGAAAAATGAGCTCCCGTTGAGAGTTTGATCTCATAAGTGGAGATCATTTTTTCGCTTATAAGGCGATAGCCGCGACCGAATGAATGCAGGTCATGAGTCCATAGCGAGTAGTTCTGTAATCATTCTTAAAGAAATCTGAGCCGTCACATAATCTGAACCAAATCCCTCTTCGCAATCTCTTTTCGATCCTGAACCAGTCTGTGATATGGTTATAAACTTCCATTTCATTGAACTGCTCCACAGCTACATTATATCCGGTCACAATCGATTCGTAATGCCCTTGTTCTGGATGATTAACTGTATACGTTTTTGTTCCTGTTTGCTCTTTTCTCCAGCCCGAGTAATATCCCGCATGCATTGTCTCGTCTAAATGTTGTCCTGCAACTCCTGAGATATCAGCTTGACATGTGCTACAAATTGTATGTTCTACCATTTCATATACTGGTTCATTGACAGTTTCTGTCCAAGCTTCCTGATCGACTACCCATTCTCCTGTATAGATCGGAATACTATAATCATGAGTATGTACCGGAGCTGTATTTTGAGTTCCGCCGTTTCCTGAGTTCCCTCCATTAGATTCCCCTGTTGTTTGGGAAGCGTTATTTTTCTGTGTAGAAGCAGAAGCATCCGGTTGAGATGCTGTCTGCTTCTCATCCTATTCTTTCTTGTACCGAATTTCGGTACAAGAACCTGTTCTAAAAAACACCACACATTTATTATACTTGTTATGCAAGTATTTGCATGCCCATATTATAGCTACAAAATATTAGTTCAATCGGATTTTTGCAACCGTACACCACAACTCCGCAACACTTTCTTATAGTTTAGATTAATCAAAAGAAGGGTGTCAAGCATTCAACACCCTATTATTCGACCTTGCAATCATTATACAAATATTTTTATTCATAAATGTTTGAATACATTTCATTGAGTTTTTTCACTCCATTCTCTATCTCCTCTTTCAGTTTAGCATATACTTCATAATCATCTGCTTCCATTTTTTCTTTATGTTTTATCTGACCGTTTCTATCAAGACTATACTCTTTTGGTTTTGTAGAACCGTCGTCTGCCAAATGGTTTTCTCTTGAAATATAAAGTGTTATAAAATCGCCTGTTTCCGAATTGTAATACCCGGATTTTCTTCCAAATCGCTATTCTTTACGAGAAGTGTGGCTACGATAAATTTCTCTCTGTCACTCATTTCCTGATTCCATTTCCATATAGAAGGTCTGTCAAACATATAAATATCATACTTAAAATCGGAATCTGTGAGGCAATAATTATTACCTTCTTGCTCAAATCCAAGTTCCTCCAACTTATCTTCATATGTCCGCACAAGATGGTCCTGCTTGCCGTTTTGAATTCCTATATAAGCTGAAACTAAAATAACTATCGCCAATACTACTATTGTTCCTATTTTAAATATTTTTAAGTGTCTTACTTTTTTATCGATTTCTTGTACCATAGAGAAGTTATCCTTAAGCATAGAATCCAACGGAACTCCTGATTCGTCACTAATCTTTACTAATGTTTGTAAATCCGGATAATTCTTTTCCGTGTCCCTTAGTTAAAGATATGAACCCTCTTTATCAGTCTACTTTTCCAATAAATCGGTAGTATATCTCTATTTCCTGTATTCTTTCGTTCTCCTCATTTGTTGTTGCTTCGTGAATGAGTATTTTTTCTATCATTGCATTTAATAACGATGCTGTCAGTTCTTTTGGTACGGAATACTCCTTGATTAACTCAATCCACTTTTCAGCACCTATCATATCCTGTTCCATTTTACTTAATTCTTCTCTTAGGCTGGTTATCTGCTGTTCCAGTTCTATCTGTTCCTTTTGATATTTCCCCGACAGCATAATGAAGTTTCGTTCTGTTATCTTCTCACAGGCTCTATCTTCATACATTTTCGCAAATAAACAGTCAATCTCATTTTGTCGGTTCTCGGCTTTCTTCAAGCATTTGCCTTTTTCTTCTTTTCCCGTATTTGCTCGGCATTACCGACTTTTTGTATCTTATGCAATACCTTTTCTTCGTCCTGCTGTACTGCCTTAGCCCAATACTGCAATCGTTCCAATACAGCTTGATACAGCACATCATAGCGGATATAGTGCATAGAACAATACCCTTTGCCAAATTGTCCGTAGAAACTGCAAGCATAATAACTGTATGGTGTCTTATTTGCTTTATTCGTTCCAAACCGCATAGACCAGCCACAATCCGCACACTTGACAAGCCCTGCAAATATCGGCGTTTCCTTTTCCTTTGTTTGTCTACGTCTTGATTTTATCTGTTCCTGCACACGATAGAATACTTCCTTGTCAATAATCGGCTCGTGTGTATCTTCTACACGAAACCATTCACTTTCAGGCTTTCGCACTTTCTTCTTGCTTTTGAACGATACTGTTGACTGTCGATTATGAACGCTGTTGCCGATATAAACTTCACTTTTCAAAATTCCTTTGATTTGTGCAATCGTCCACTCATAACGCTTGCTTTCGGGCTTGCCCTCAAAGATATGTGCAAAAGTACCGTACCTTGTAAAATTCAACCAAGACGCTGTCGGGACTTTTTCTTCTCGCAGTATCTTTGTGATTTTTGCACTACCGTAACCTTGATAGGCTAGGGAGAAGATTTTTTCAACAATCCATTTTGTTTCCTCATCAACCAACAGTTTCCCTTTGATGTCGGGGTGTTTCTTATATCCTAACGGAGCATAAGCTCCATAATACGCACCCTCTGCAAATTTTGTCTTAAAGGCTGATTTCACTTTACGGCTCGTATCTCTTGCCACCCATTCATTGATGATGTTCTTAAATGGTGCAATCTCACTTTCGCCCTTTTCGCTATCCACACCGTCGTCAATCGCTATGTAGCGGACATTATGGCTGGGAAAATACAATTCTGTATATTGTCCTGTCATAATATAATTTCTACCAAGTCGGGAAAGGTCTTTTGTTACAACACAGTTGATTTTTCCTGCCTCTATATCCTCAATCATTCTTTGAAAACTCGGTCTTTCAAATTTGTCCCCGACCAGCGTCATCAATATATTCATCAATCACATTCAAATGATGTTCTTTTGCATATAGACGCAACATACTTCTTTGTGTGGTAATGCTGGAACTTTCGCCTTGTAATTCATCATCTCGGCTCAACCTAAGATAAAGTGCAGTATTGTAAATCTGTTGTTTCATTGTCAGTTATCCTCCTTTATAACTAACCCGTGTTTACAATACCTGCTTGCAAGTAAAGTATAACACGAGTACTTTTTGCCATTCAATCTATTTCTTACAACTGCACCGAATTTATACGATTGTCTGCTTTGCTTTTTCCAGCATAACATCAGTCAGAAGTTCTTCCATTGTCTTTCCCTTTTCAGAAAAATGCTCTTTTACAACAATCTTTGTCTTTCCTCTGTTTCCAATGCCACACTTGTTATTTTTCTTTTGAATTGTTTTTACAGCATTATCAATAACACATACCCCCTTTCTGTAAAAATAGTTTCTAAGCAATTCAACGGCTTTTGTCATAGCCCACAGGACTTCCACCTCTGCATTATCCAATGTAGCCGTACCCATTGCGTGCGACGCTCTGAACGCTCAAGCTGTGGCTGTACGGGAGTATCATTATCTGACAGCACAGGTCATGGCGATAAAAGAGGACAAGTCTTTTACAAGAACACAGATAGGTTATCGCTCGCTTTTGCAGGGAAAAGGTCATGGCGTATCTGTTTCAACAGCTCGCTGTCTGTCTAAGGTATTAAATTGCTTTATTTAGTTGTCAAAGAACACGAAAGAAGAAAATCGTCTTTCCTATATACCGCGTTGGAAAAGAGCAAAAGCGTAACCAATACTCAAAACTTTTTCTTTTCACACCCTAACTACCCATACAATACCGTTTCTGCCAACTGTGGAATGAAAGATTTTCTTTGCTCCATATAGGGAACGACAACTATCAAATGTTAAGTTGGAAATAAAAATATTTTCTTCTTTTTACATCAACACTCAACTGCCAATGCCTGCTTGAATACAAAATCAAGAAATAAAATATAATTTCTTCTTTCTTGCACCAACACTCGACACAAACAATGCTTTTGAATACAAAATAACGATAGTTTTTTCCTCTTTCGCATAACACTGTCCGCTAAACAGTCATTTGTTCGATATTTTGTGAAAATAATTTAATTTTCTTCTTCCACATAATACTGTCCATTCATCTTGAATTTCCGACATTTTCAAAACTTTTTTCTTCTTCCACTTCATATAGGGACAGCAACCCTCGATTTAATGAGTAGTTTTGAAAAAAAGTTAAATTTCCTTTTCTCGCACCATATCTGTACACAAGTTGATGTTTTGTTGCAGATTTTTCAAAGAAATTAAAAAATACCTCATTCTCTTGTGGAACAACGGTATCTATTCGTTCTTCTATGGTTGATTTTTCTAACTGCAATAAATGTTTATGCTTGTCTTTAAGTTCTGCCTGTTCAATCATATCTTTCAGTATCGTTGTATGATTTTCTTTGTCCAATGCCTGTACCATTTTTATTGTTGGTGCTACCTGTCTTTGTAACCAATGCAATGCTTTTTGTAAAGTATAAGGCTCTGGCTTTGTGGTTAAGCGTATCGGCTCTCTGTTTTCCCCCACAAACCACGCCCAATCATCATTCATTTTCCATTGATTTTTCGGTGTGTCGTCCTCTCTATCTACAAAACGGACATAATGATTGATGATAGAAAAAGCAGTACGTTCAGCGTCCCGATAAGTCAGTAAATCTACAACTGCATAATAGGCTCGTTCATTCTTCATGCGTATTTCAAAACGGTTCTTGATTTCTGTATCTTCAACTTCTGTGCCATTCTTGACATACTGCTCATAATTCTTCTGATAAGCACACATATATAATTCGCTACTTGTTGAACCGAGATATAAGGTTTCGCCTGTGTTCTTTGGTGTATCACTACCACATTTCTCTGTACCGCTGTAATCTTTCTGCATACGGAAGTAGGAAATACATTCGCCAGCCTTGTATTTTTCTTTTAACTTTGGAATATCCAAGATACCTGCCCTATCATTGATTGCCAAGTCAAGTCGTTTCATCTTACCGCCTGCCGTCATACAATCAAGCATAAAGTCATACCATGAGCGTTCCTGTACCAATAAATAGCTTTCCATTTGCCGACACCCTCTGCCTTTCAGTTCTAACAAAACACCTAAATGCTCCTGCATGGAACACATGATGTTGATGTCGCCTAAAACATATTTACTTTCATATCCGTACTTTCCAAAATCTTCATAAAGCATATAATCTGCTTTCAGTTGTAATATTTCACGAATAATCTTTAATGCGTCCGTAGTAGGAAAGCGGACACGAAAATAATCAATCAATAAAAATAATGGTTCTTGTGGATTAAAACGCTCAATCTGTTTTTCTAATGTTTCTTTCAATTCTTCCGTCAATGGAATTTTCCCTTTTTCAATGCGGTTATAATACTCACGACTGATACCACAGGCAAGAGCAAGTTTTCTTTGTGTTACTCCGTATTCTTCACGCTTTTGTTTTAATTCTTCAATAAAGTTTTTATCATTCATTCTTCAATTCCTCCAATCAAAAAAAGCAACTACCATTTACTGATAATTGCCTATACTTAAATTTCTGCAAAAGAAAAGGACAATCAATTTTTTATTTGAAATCAACTGTCTTTCCTATGTCTTATTCAATTTTTCTTAGTGATAACGGCATAATTTATATCACACCATGTAAAATGCGGTTTTGCCTTGTAAATACAGCGTTTTCTGCTTAGTAGTGTCTATTGTCTCTTGTTTTTTGTGCCCCCCTTGTTAGATAACGGGGGCTTGATGTTCGCTCGCAAGCTCGCTCAACTGCCGAAGTGAACCAGCCACTAAAAACGGCGGAAAAATCTAAGAGATTTTCCCACCGCCGTGTCTAGATCACTCCGTCAGAATACGATAATTTATCTAGAAAAAAATATTCACAAATTAAAATTTAATCGTCATTATTATTGATAAGATTATTGTCTAAACAATAATGATAAATACCATCATTTTCTACCGATTGACATGCAAAATCAGCTTTGGCTTTAACTTCGTCTTTAGCATTACCCATAGCAATACCTGTGCCAACTGCTTCTAACATCTCTACATCATTTTCTCCATCACCAAATGCTATAGCTTCGTCTTTAGAAAAACCGTAGTAATCCAGTATAGCATTAACAGCATTTCCTTTTCCACAGTTTATAGGAATAATATCGACGGCTTTATCCCACCATGCTGTTATTTGAGTATTATGAGTACCTTGCAAAATATCCATGTATTCGTCTTTCTTACAGGAACACATAATTTGATAAACATTCTCTTTACATAACATATCAAACTCCTTAGAAATGATAATTTCTACGTTACCAAAAGCAAAATACTGTTCTAAATCTTTATCTATGCCATTTGTAACAATCCATTTCTCATTACTAATAGCAATCGCTCTATTCATATTTTTTAAGTTTTGAATAATTATATTTTTATCATCATTATCAAGTGGATTCTTAAAAATGACTTCCTTTTTATTTCTAACGTATGAACCATTAAAAGTTAATAAGACATCAAAATCAATTCCTTCAAAATTTGGAATAACAGGATAACTTCTCCCTGTTGCCATACATAATAATATCCCCTTTTTTTGTAATTGTTTTAAAGTTGAAATCGTCTTTTTAGATGGCTCTTTTCCTCCCATTTTTAGTAAAGTTCCATCAACATCAAAAAAAGCAATTTTAATCATAATTTTCTCCTAAATTTCAATTTATCATTATTTTACAAATCTATTATATCATCAGAAAATCAGGTAATCATTCTTTTTCGGATATTATTAATCAATATTTTTGCTTACTTTTAATGATATTCTTATAAGTCGTTATATAAGGTTCTTTCATTTAACTTAATATTGTTTTGAATTTCCTATTGCCAAATTTCTAAAAGTATATTAACTATAAGTCTTTAAAGATTAAAAGTATCTTTTTCTGCAAAAACAGCCAATCCTAAGACTAACTGCTTTGTGGGTATAGATATAAAATTGTCAAACACGAATTTGCCTAATCAAACTCAGTTTCCCAATTTTCAGCTCGATATGCTCTAAAACACATTTTTATTTGCTCAAGATTGTTCTTTTCCTCTGCAAGTTCTGGTATTTCAAATTCACTAAAATATTGAAATTCTGTTGTTTCAATGTTTTTTACAAATTCCCCTCCAAGAACAGAACAAAGAACAAAAACTTTACAGACACCGTAAGCGTAAACTGGCAAATTATGTTTTGCCCTATCTTGAACTGCAATTATTCTATCAGCAGAAACATCTAACCCCGACTCTTCTTTCACTTCTTTGATAGTATTTTCTTTTACTGATACATTAACATCAACCCAACCACCAGGTAAAGACCATTTCCCATTATTTTCCCTTACGAGAAGAATTTTCCCATCTTCAAATATGGCTGCTCTCGTGTCCAGTTTAGGAGTTTGATAGCCAGTTTCATTACAAAATAAGTCTTTTACTTTTTCGATTGCTATATCAGTATAGTTTGATATTATTTCTGCTGATATAGCCCTTATTCTTTCGTATCGTTCTTTGTCATAGATGTCCTTACCATAGGTTAATCCAGCTTGCGCAAGGCTCTGTAATTCTATTGCCCACTCTAACCACTTTTCCATAAAATCCTCCTAATTGTATTTACCAACTTCCAATTTATTGTTCCATTTGACATAAATTATATCACGATAAAAATGAACAGTCATTCTTTTTCACTTATCTAATGAGAAATTATTAGATATAGAAAAAGACACTATATTTCAAGTGTCATTCTCTTATATACCAATATTCTGCAAGCAGGTAAACACAGGTTATTTCTTAATATCCTTTTGTTTGGGAAACTTCCTTTTCCCAGTTTGAAATAGTTTGCCTCGTCACATGATAATATTGTGCAAACTCTTCTTGAGACATCTTTTTTTCTTCTCGTAATTTTAAAATTGTTTCTCCTATTTTCATACCGCTTACCTCCTTTTTATTTTATTTTATCTCTCCACTCTGCAAAGTCCAGCAAACTTTATTTACCCCCTCCTTTTTCGGGCGCAAATAATTTTTACCTCTTCATATTTTGAAAATATTCCTTATAACATCGATTTCTAAAATTAACACCTTGCTGCCTTAGCATCTCACCGGCTGCAAATATAAGTTCTGTTTTTATTGATTTTTGCTTCGCAAAATGGGATAATAGACGTAAAATTTTTTATTGATTTTTAATCTTACGCAAGAGGAGGTTATTTCATATGGAAAACACTGAACTTATCATCCCGGCTCCGTCCGATCCGTTAAAAAAACACAAGAGTCATTTTTCCAAGATCGGACTTTTTTTATTTCTGTGGAGCGATCATAATTTCGGGAGTGCAGATTTCTGTCATTACATTGATTCAGTTGATCGCACCCCAGCTTATGGTGAATCCGAATATTTCCCTGATCATCTCATCGCTTTCGATGTATCTTATTGCAATGCCGCTTTTGGTCATCATCGTACGCACGATCCCCGGCATGGTCATCCACAAGAAGAAAATGACGGCAGGGCAATGGATTATCGCCTTTTTTATGTGCTATGCGCTTATGTATGTTACGAATGTAATAGGCACATTTACGACAGCTATCTTCGGAACACTAAAAGGAGATCTCGTAGACAACCCGATCCAGGACATTCTTACCGGACTGTCTCCGCTCACAGCATTTTTCCTTATGGTGATCTGCGCTCCCATCGTCGAAGAATATGTTTTCCGAAAACTCATCATCGACCGGACAGTACAGTACGGACAGGCAACGGCTATCCTTCTGTCAGGATTGATGTTTGCGTTATTCCACGGTAATTTTAATCAATTTGTATACGCATTTACACTCGGTGTGTTCTGGGGATTCATTTATGTAAAAACCGGGCGCTTGATCTACACGGTTGCCCTGCATATGACAGTCAACTTTTTAGGCTCGATTCCGGGACTGCTTTTAATGAAATCAACATTTTTCAATCAGCTTTCTCTGTTAGCGGAAAATAACCCGTCAGCCATCGTCGGACTCGTTATGCAGCATCCGGTTCAGTTTCTTTTGATTTGTTTTTACATGCTGCTTCTTTTCGGTCTTGTCATTACAGGCATCATATTTTGGGCGATCAACTTTAAGAAATTCAAATGTGCCCCCGGAGAGATCACAATTCCGAAAGGAAAACGTTTCTCAACGATCATCTTAAATGTCGGAATGATTCTGTATTGTCTGTTTTGGATCATTCAGATTATTTTACAGTTGTTCGCTTAAACAAATCTATTTTCAGATTAAAATGCAGCTTTACCCTCACAAGAGAAAGCTGCATTTTCTAATATCTCACTATTCTTGTTCTATCAATCATTCTGCATCGTCATATCAGCAAATCTTCATCGCAGTCTCGTAAGCGCCCCACACCACGCTCCGTAAATTTCCAACCTGTTCACAATCGCCGACCAGGTAAATATTCTTTCCTTTTCTTTCCAGCGGATTAGGCAGGTAACCGACTGATCCGATCACAGAGTCACAAGGAATCTCTATCTCTTTTCCGGTTTTATCTGTACAGATCACCGAATGTTCTTTTACTTCTTTTAACTTTGTTTCGAGATATACCGGAACTTCGTGCAGCTCAAACCATTCCCTCAAATAGGAACTATTGGCAAGGCAAACTCCTTTCTGTGCCACAAGATCATTTTTCATCTCAACAATAACCGGTCTCTTTCCCTGAAGCGCAAGCTCATAGGCAATCTCGCTTCCCGTAAGGCCTCCTCCGATCACTACAACTCTTTCTCCTACATCCCTTCCGTTCAGATAGTCGCATGCCTCAATCATCCGTTCATGTCCCGGAATATTTTTCATCACGCGCGGAACAGAACCGGTTGCAATTATTACCGGAGCATCGCCGAACTTTTCAACGCTGTCAATCTCCTTACCTAAATGAACCTCCACATCCAGTTCTTTCATTTGTCTTCTGTACCATGCCAAAAGTTCTCTTAATTTCCCCTTATAAGATTCTGCACTTGCCGGGATGAACGTGCCGCCAAGAACGTTGTTCTTCTCATAAATAACCGGATCATGCTCACGAAGCTTTAACACTCTGGCAGCTTCCATCCCTCCGATTCCTCCGCCGATAATATAGACTCTTCTTGGATTCTTTGTTTTCTCTATAAAATGCCGATCCCACTGCATCGTTTCCGCATTAACCGCACACCTTGACAAATGCAGGCTGTCACTTAATTCCTGATCGTTTGGCACTCCTTTATAGTGACACATATTAAAACATCCGTTATGGCATAAAATACAAGGCCGAATCTCTTCTTCCCGATCTTCCATCATCTTTGTGACCCATTCCTGATCTGCCAAAAACTGCCTCGCGAATCCCGCTCCGTCCAATCTTCCTGCGGCGATCGATTCTGCCGCTGTTTTCGGGTTCATTCTCCCCGCACATACAACCGGAATCCGAACAAACTGTTTAATATGTTCTACATCTTCCAGATTACAATTTTCCGGCATATAAACAGGCGGATGCGCCCAATACCACGCATCATATGTACCATTATCGCAGTTGAGCATGTCATAACCTGCATCTTGCAAATATTTCACCGCTTTTTCAGATTCTTCCATATCTCTTCCGACTTCCGTAAACTGCTCTCCCGGAAGAGCGCCTTTTCTGAATCCTTTTGTCTTGGAAAGAACACTGTACCTTAGCGATACAGGAAAATCTTCACCACATACTTTTTTAATCGCCTGCACGATCTCTACAGCAAAGCGATATCTGTTTTCAAAAGATCCTCCATATTCATCTGTTCTATGATTTACATATTTTAATGTAAACTGATCAAGAAGATATCCTTCATGTACCGCATGTATTTCCACTCCGTCAACTCCCGCATCCTGCAAAAGTTTCGCCGACTTTGCAAACGCTTCCACAAACTCATGAATTTCTTCTCTTGTCATCTCTCTTGAAGGAACTTATCCGACCAGCGGTTCGGAGACGGGCTTGCCGTCGCAGTAATCTTATCCAGATCCATAAACGGCTTTGATAAAACGCGCAGCGCCTTATTCGTATATAATTTTTCCATCATCTCGCTGATCGTAAACGACCGGCCGAAACCCGCTGTCAACTGAACAAAAAGTTTGGCTCCTGTTTTATGAAACTCCGGCATCCACTCTTTCAGATCTTCATACATCTTTTTATTCTTGTACAGCCATTGTCCAAACATAGGATTATATACCGGCTGACACCCCGGAAGGACAAGACCCGCATTGTTTTTTGCAGCCTCCCTAAGAAATCGCGCACCCATTTTGTCAAAATGGTTTTTCTCCATCCATCCGAACAGATCGGTTCCTCCCATAGAAGTCAATACGATACGGTTTTTTATCTCGCAGTTTCCGATACGCCACGGAGTAAATAAAGGTTTTAGTTTCTCATCCATGTTTCAATTCTCCCTTCTGTTTTCTATAGGAAGCGCATACTGCTCCGCAAGTTTCTCAATCTCCTTGCGCACCTGATTTACAACATTCTTCGGGCTGACAATTTTTGCCTGACTGCCAAGCGCAAATACCCAGCTTATGAACTGACTGCTTACCTGAACGTCTACACTCACAGTGAAATGATCGGCATCCGCCGGAATCATCATCACATCTTTCCCGAAACGATCTACAATAACACCTGCCAGCGAATTTTCAACAAGAAGTTTTACCGACTGTTCTTTTCCCCCGAACATGCCAAAACTCTTTTTTGAATACGACGCCATGTCGATCTTTTGAAACTCCTCCTTTCCCTCCCGTATCTCTTCCGACAGCAAAATATGAAGCATTTTATCGACTCTGTAATGCCGGATCTGCTCTGCCCGGGAATCATATCCGATCAGATAATAATTCTCATGATCCCATAGCAGCCCCCACGGGCTGATATGGTAATACGCTCCTCCGTGACGAAGCTCCGGTTCTTTTTCACATTCCACTGATAATATTGAAATTTAATTTTTTTTGTTTTGTGAAATTGCATTATAAATCGTATCGACGCTGTAATAAACAGTTTCATTCATCGTCTTAATCCGCCCTGAAACAAACACCTGCCGCCGAAGATCCGCCGCATCATGCTGACTGACAAGAGTTTCCAGTTTTCCTATCAACCGGTTCGTCATCTTCTCTGTAATAAATTTTGACGACTGTATCGCATCAACAAGAAGTTTCAGTTCAGCCAGTTCAAATTGTCTGCCTATCACATGATAGCGGTATCCTCTCCCGCTGCGCTCACCTTCTACTTCAATGCCGAATTCTTCTAAATCTTTCAACGATTCATACAGACTTCTTCTCTCTGCGATAATATCATACTTTTCCAACTCTTTTTGAATCTCCGGCATTGTCAGATAATGTGTTTCATCCGTCTTTTCACACATGATCTGTGCGAGACGGTACAGCTTAAACTTTTGATTTGCTCCCTTCGGCATAATACAACGCTCCCGTACTTTAGTCATAATGATATAGTATCATATTTCTGCGTTTTCCACTACGGAAACCATCTCTGACTTCTCACTTCACGGCTTTTCACTCCATGATTCATAATAATCCGCTTCGCAGCTAAAAAGCATCCACGTTCCTTCTACATACCCCATATAACCCTTTTCCGTATTATATCCTTTCATATCTTCTTCCCCTTTCGACAGACTGATTTATAATTTTTATATTTATTCCGCTTTTGTTATATTTACAATATCAGTTAAGCTGTCGTATAAAAATGACTCTTTCATACTTCTTCGTTACGGCAAGGGATTTGATTTTCTTTCATTTTGTTTGATTTTCGCTTCGCTTTTAAGGCTTCAAAAAAGACGCCGATACGTCAATATGATATCAGCGCCTTTTCCCCAAAATTTTTATCTAAGTTCCGTTACGGATTCTGAATTTTCTTTGGAAATCCATTCCATCTGCCAATCGTCTATTACAGGACAAGATCGTCTATTTTTTCAAATCCGTTTAACGTAAATGATTCGACTGTATTTCCGGCTACAAGATAAAATGTTTCTCCGATATACAATCCTCGGACATTTCCGTAATTAACAATATCTTTTGAAAATACTTCTTTAAAACCTTCCGCTTCATCGTAAGTAAACATTTTATATTCGATCGAATCTCCGTACGCCATAAATCCAAACAGATTCTTTTCTGCATCGGCAAATACCGCCTTATAATTATATCCTGCGTCTGTGCTAAGCACATTCTCTAAAACATAGGTTGACATCTCCTTTACATTTGCCGGATCACTTATGTCAAACATAGACAGCTTCACACCTTCTGTCGTCATGCCCTCTTCATCTACGCTCAATCCGATTCCAAGCAGTTTTCCATCGCCATACGGATGCAGATAATCTGAAAATCCCGGTATCTTCAATTCTCCGATGATCTTTGGATTTGACGGATCTGAAAGGTCCACGGAAAACAGCGGATCGATCTGCTTAAATGTCACAAAATATCCGATATCTCCCATAAATCTCGCTGAATGGATTGTTTCCTCTTTCGCCAAATTCTGAATACTTCCGGTCATTTCCAGATTTTCATCCAACACATATAACGCATTTGTTTCTATAGATGCATTATCCACTGCCACTTCATCTTCAACTATAACATCCGATCCGCCTTCTTCCACATACGGAACAGGCATGATCCGGTTGTTATAATCACTGGGAATCACTGTCGCTGCAATTCGCAAATATCCGTTATATTCATCGATACTAAAGGAATCATTCAAAACGCCGTCGATCTTTGTCTGTCCTACCGCATCTAAAGTTCCCTTATCATAAGCGATCTTACGGATCGAAGTCTGGATATTCTCTGTCTCGCTTTTTCCGTAATACTCCTCTGTTATATAAATATTATTTTCGCTCACATAACACATTCCCGCGTTTCCGAAAATCGCCTTTGTCTGTAATTTCTCAGTCGGGTCGGAAAGCGCAAATGCAGAAATAACCGTGTACTGACTTCCGGTCGTTCCCTGCGGCATATATATATCTTCCGCGCGGAGCAGACTTCCCTGGATCTGTGGGATATAATCGCTTTCGTTTGATACCGACGAATCATAATATGTGTAAAAATCGCTGACTAAATAAACATATCCGTCTTTCACGCGCATTGTATGATACTGCCCGCTCTGAGAAATCACTCCTGCTTCTCTCGGATTCGCCGGATCGGTCACATCATAAACTGCCGCGCATGTATAATCTTTATAAATTCCGTCTTCTGCTTTCTTTCCTTCTTCACATTTTGATTCGGTATACAATATCACAAGCCGCCCATCGGAAACAAAAACCTCTCTTATAAAACAATCTTCATCTATCTCGATACTTGCCAGATCTTTCATCTCTGCTTGAGATACATCTACAATCTCTACTGTCTGATCATTTAGAATGTAAAGATTCTTCCCGTCAGTCTTAACAGTGTCCGCTTCGCCGACTCCCTCTTGTCTGATATTTGTATCAGAATAATCGGCACCTGCCATATCTTTTGTCGATTCGGCTACAGAAGATTCCGCCATGGCCCCGTCCGTCATATAGGCCGCGTCTGCTCTGCCGAATCCGTTCTGCCTTTTCGCCCTTTTCTCATTTTCTTTCAAATATTTTTTAATTTCATCATAATTTTTTGCCAGTGCGATTTTTCCCTGATCTTCTTCTGATCTGCCTTCTGTTACCGTTCCCGGCCGTTCATTTTTTCCTGCGTTCATATTCGTATATCCGACTGCTCCCACTACAAGACAAACGCAAGCCGCTGCTGCCACTGAGGCATATTTCCAACGGCGATTATTCGACTTTTTCTTCTTTCTCGTCTCCAACATCTTTTCAACCGCTTCCGGCTCAAGCGAACCGGGGATCTTTTCATCTTCAACAGTTTGCTTCATCTTCTCTTTCATTTCTTTCTCAATCATATCCTGATTTTTCGTTTCTTTTTTATTCTCTGACATAGATAATCTCCTTTCGTTATTTTGATGGTTTTTGTTATTTTTTCTTCTTATTATCTTCTATTTTCTCCATCTTCAAAACGCCTGCCATTCAGTCCAGCATTTCACGCATCTTGCCGAAAGCACGGCTCTTCCTTGATCGGACCGTTCCCGGGTTCTTCCCCAGCATCTCGGCTATTTCTTCGCTTCTGTATCCTCCGAATACGGAAAATGCAACTATCGTCTGCTCCTCTTCCTCTAATGATTCAAACGCCTTCTTTACATCATGGCGCTGTGCAAAATCTATTTCCTCTGCTCCGAGGTTTTTGGCATCCTCTTCACTCACTTGATTCGACGTATTACCGTTTTTCCGTAATATCTTTTTACACTCATTATTTAGAATCGTAAACATCCAACTCTTGAAAGAATTTTCTTTCTTTAGTCCGGATATATTTTCATATGCAGATATCACTGCCTCACTGACCGCATCTTCTGCATCCTGCGTATGTTTCGTCATATAAAGCGCAAACCGATACAGATCTTTATAAATCTCAGCATACAACTGCGAAAAGGCTTTCGTATCTCCCAACTTCGCTTTTTTAATAAGCTGACGCTGTATATCCACTATCCTGCGGACATAAGCTCCCTCCTTTCATCTCTTTCGCACTGACTTAAATATGCTTTCATATATAAGAGTACCTTGATAAGCATTTTGTTGCATTAAAAACAACAAAATTTTTTAACTTTTCTCTGTAAGAACAAAGTGACAATCCCACTTCAATATCTTCCCGAAAGATGTTATCCCATAAGAACTCAAAATTTTCTATAGAATAAAAAATATCTGCGGGATGAACTGTCTGTGTTCAGCCAACAGATATTTTTTTCTCTATGTTTCTCTGATCTTATCTAATCTTATCTAATCTTATCTATTCTTCTCTATTCTTATTAGCAGATCTCCGCTCCCGCAGGCATTGCTTTCTCAGGAGTCATAAGCGCCAGATTGCCTTCTGCATCTTCTGCACAAAGAAGCATGCCTTCACTGAGTACTCCCGCCAGCTTTGCAGGCTTCAGGTTCACAAGTACCATCACTTTTTTCCCTACCATCTCTTCCGGTGTATAATGTGCTTTAATACCTGAAACGATCTGTTTCACCTGACTTCCTACCTTTACCTGAGAACAAAGGAGTTTTTTTGATTTTTTCACTGCCTCACAAGCGATGATCTCTCCTACTTGGAACTGCATCGCTCCAAACTGTTCAAACGTATCTCCGGCTTTGCCTCGATATCGATCACATCTTCCTCTTCCTCTGCTTCTTCTATATGAGGATGAAGTTCTTCTACTTTTTTCATTACTTCTTCCAGATCCAGTCTTTGGAAAAGAATCTCCGGTTTCTCCGTCACATGCCCGTCTCCGAGCTGATCCAGAATCTTTTTGCTTGTAGACGGCATGAAGGATTCAAGAAGGCGCGCTCCTGCTGAGATTCCCTGGATCAGATTCCAAAGAACTGTTTCCAGACGATCTTTCTTTTCTTCATCTTTTGCCAACGCCCACGGCATCGTTTCATCGATATATTTGTTGCAGCGTTTGAACAGATTAAAGATCTCTGTGATCGCATCCGCCACACGCAGCCCGTCCATTTTCGCATCAACCGCTTTCGGTGTATTGTCGATCACCGCTTTCAGATCTGCATCGACATCCTCCGCCGCTCCTTTATCGGAAACAACGCCGCCAAAGTATTTATTTGTCATAGAAACTGTACGGTTTACAAGGTTTCCTAATGTATTGGCAAGATCGGAATTTAAACGTTCTACCATAAGCTCCCATGTGATCACTCCGTCATTTTCAAACGGCATCTCATGAAGAACGAAATAACGTACTGCATCTACCCCGAAGAAATCAACAAGCTCGTCTGCATAAAGAACATTTCCTTTTGATTTGCTCATCTTCCCGTCTCCCTGAAGAAGCCACGGATGACCGAATACTTGCTTCGGAAGCGGAAGCCCAAGCGCCATTAAAAAGATCGGCCAGTAGATCGTATGGAAACGGATAATGTCTTTTCCGATCAAATGCAGGTCAGCCGGCCACAATTTTGCATACTGTTCCGTGCTGTCTCCGTCTGCATCATAACCGATTCCCGTGATATAGTTTGTCAGCGCGTCAAGCCATACATAAACGACATGCTTATCGTCAAAATCAACCGGAATTCCCCACTTAAACGAAGTCTGGATACGCACAGATCCTGAAGTCCCGGAAGAAGGAAGTTGTTCATCATCTCATTTTTCTGGAAACAGGCTGAATAAATTCAGGATGTGTATTAATATGCTCGATCAGTCGGTCTGCATACTTACTCATTTTGAAGAAATACGCTTCTTCTTTCGCCGGTTGCACTTCTCTTCCGCAGTCAGGACATTTTCCGTCTACGAGCTGTGACTCTGTAAAGAAAGACTCGCACGGCGTACAGTACATTCCTTCGTAATGACCTTTATAAATATCGCCCTGATCATACAGCTTTTTGAAAATCTTCTGTACCTGCTTCTCATGGTCTTCGTCTGTCGTACGAATGAATTTGTCATAGGACGTATCCATCAGATCCCATATCTTCTTGATCTCAGCGGAAACACCGTCTACAAATTCTTTCGGTGTGACGCCCGCTTCTTCTGCTTTCAGTTCGATCTTCTGACCATGCTCATCTGTTCCTGTCTGAAAAAATACATCATACCCCTGACTTCTCTTATAACGGGCAATCGCATCTGCCAAAACGATCTCATATGTGTTTCCGATATGCGGCTTGCCGGAAGTATAGGCAATCGCGTCGTAATATAATATTTCTGTTTCTCTGACATAGTTTTCTCTCCTTTATCCCCCTGTGATCCGAAGAAATATCTCCTCTGAATCTTCAGTTGGTTTTGTCTTTAAAAAGGATAGCATACATACCAAATAATGTAAAGGTTGGATAAATACCTCTCTTTTACAAATGCATTTACAAAATAACACTTCAGCCCGCGCCATTCGTAAAACCGCGCTGCGTGCTTATCGTGGCTAATTCCATTGTTTTACTCATGAAAATTTCTCGAAAAGTTATTAAAAACTTCATCTTGAAAATTTCCCGTTTTCTATTCATAATATAATCTGTAATGAAACCGTAATAGTTTTTTAACAAAGCTTATACTTTATAAAGAGGGGATTTAAAATGACAGCTTCAAAATCGAAAAAGAACAAATATGAAATAGACATGTGCAATGGAACTGTTTTAGACAAACTGATTTCATTTTCCATTCCGCTCATGCTCTCCAGTATTCTCCAGCTTCTTTTCAATGCAGTAGATATCGTCGTTGTCGGAAGATTTCAGGAAGCCGCGCTCTGGCGGCAGTCGGCTCTACGACAGCGCTAATCAATGTATTTACGAATCTTTTTATCGGAGTTTCCCTCGGAGCGAACGTACTGGCTGCCCGTTTCTATGCGACAAAACAGGAAAAGCAGATGTCTGAAACAGTACATACCGCAGTTACTTTCGCTTTGATCAGCGGAATCGTCATGGTCTTTGTCGGACTTTTCTTTTCAAAAGCAGCCCTGCTGCTTATGGACACTCCTTCAGACGTCATCGGCCAGTCCGCCCTTTATATGCGGATTTATTTCGCCGGAATGCCCTTCTTTATGCTCTATAATTACGGAGCGGCAATCCTGCGTGCCGTCGGAGATACAAAACGGCCTTTATTTTTCCTTATCATCGCGGGAATCGTAAACGCAGCTTTAAACCTCTTCCTCGTGATCGTATTACACCTCGGAGTCGCGGGAGTTGCAATCGCCACAGTGATCGCACAGATGATCTCCTGTCTCCTTGTCCTTCGCTGTCTATATCGCTCGGACGGAAGCTATCAACTTCGATTTTCCGCAATGACAATCAAGTGGATCTATTTAAAACAAATTTTTCAGGTAGGTATTCCCGCAGGCATACAAAGTACGGTTATCAACTTCTCAAACGTACTTCTTCAATCTTCGGTAAACTCTTTTGGTTCTATCGCAATGGCGGGCTATACAGCTGCAAATAATATCTTCGGATTTCTGTACGCCGCAGCCAACTCGATCACACAGGCATGTATGAGTTTTACAAGCCAGAACTACGGCGCGGGAAAATGGAAACGAATGGACAAAGTTCTTCGGAACTGTATTCTGCTGTCCGTTGTCGTTTCATTAATCTTAGGCGGAGGTTCATATCTCTTCGGACCGGAACTGTTAAAAATCTATACTTCAGATCCGAAAGTCATTCAATGCGGAATGGAAATACTTTTGTATACTACCGTAACTTATTTTATGTGCGGACTGATGGACCTCTTTCCCGGCGCGTTGCGCGGAATGGGATATTCTGCAATTCCGATGCTTCTTTCTATCATCGGAACAGTCGGAACGAGGATTGTCTGGATCTTCATGATCTTCCCTCGCCACAGATCATTGGATGTTTTGTTTATCTCTTATCCCGCATCATGGCTTATCACGATCATACTGCAGGTAATCTGCTATTTCTTCGTAAGAAAAAGGATACACAATCCCCTTCCCTAAGGTGAAAAACCTACCTTAAAAAGGGAAGGGGCGAATCCAATCAATATATATTTTACATCGGCTTTATCCTTGGAAATCTGATGTCTACTTTGAACAGATCTCCGTCAAGATACAACTCGAAAACTCCTCCTTGCATTTCAGTCAGACTTTTGGCGATTGAAAGACCGAGTCCGCTTCCTTCCGTACTCCGGGAAATATCTCCTCTGATGAATCGCTCTGTCAACTCATCTGCCGAAATATTCAACTGCTGCTCGGATACATTTTTCAAAGAAAACTTAACTTCCGACTCCGATACCGAAAGATCTGCATAAACTCTCGTCCCCGGCATTGCATATTTTGCCGCATTGCCGAAGATATTTTCAAGCACCCTCCACATACGGCGTCCGTCTACATGTATCACCGCCGCTTCTTCCGGAAGGTTCAATACAACCGACAGGTTTCGCGCGGCAAATTTTTCTGCCATTTCCCCTTCCGTCTGCTGTACCATCTCACGGAAATCAATATCCATATATTCTAACGTAATATTTCCGCTGCTTACTTTCGACGCTTCCACAACGTCTTCTGTCAGCGTCTTAAGTCTCTGCGCTTTTACTTCAAGAATATCAAGATACCCTAGTATCTTTTCATCGGCAATATCAGACCGCTTCAAAATATCCACATAATTTATAATTGATGTAAGCGGAGTCTTGATGTCATGCGATACATTTGTGATCAAATCCGTTTTCAAACGTTCGTTTCGCATCGCCTCATCGATCACGCGGTTCAGACCGCTTCCGATATCATTGACATTCTCGGCGATATTGCGTTCCGTTCCCCGCAGTCCTTTTAGTTCGATCCGATACTCAAGATTGCCTGATGCGATCTGTTCGATCCCTTTCTTGATCCTGACTTTTGCAAGCATACTTCCCACGACAATCCAAAACGTCACTCCGTCTGCTGCCAGAGCTGCCAGCGCCATCGGTACATTTCTGACAAAAAACGTAATCCAGTGGATGACTAAAAATGCACTGATCCAAAGAACGGTCCGCCAAACGTCATTACTCGAATCGACTATTCTTTTGCAAAAAGAAAGAATCATACAAAGCAGACTTCCATTCCACAAACTCTTCGCTTTCATTCTGCGGATAAGACTCATATAACCCGCGAAAAAGCAGATAAACGTAAACGCTCCATATAAAAATGCACCCGCTATCTCTAAAAAACTTACTTTCTGAACAAACAGCATAGAATAAACTTCCGGCATATCGCTCATATAGCGCGCTCCATAATAGTCAAGAGTTTCTACCATATTGTAGACATTATCGCTGTCGATCATTCCCATGCCTACGATAACTGCCGTTCCTACTGCCCATACTCCGATCACGCAACTGCCGCGATCTCTGTTTTCCATCTGTCAAAGCCTGTTAAATGAACTTCGTTATCTCCATCTTTTCTTCCTGCCATCAACCCTGACATGACAAACTGATAAGGAACAAAATTCCGCTAAGACACAAGATCACGAACCCGCCTCTTAGCAGCGGGATATTTTTTTCATAAATCCGGTCTCTTTCATAGAACATATCTTTGACCGGATAAGAAGTATCAACTGCCACCGCAAAAATACTGTCATACGTCTTGTCGGTATCATAAGAGCGCACCATATCCCATTCATTTGTCGGTAATATATCCATATTTGTTTCAAAATCTTTTAATTTCGGATAAACAAAAATGTATTTCACATTTTTTCCTGATTTCATGTCCGCTATGCATTCTTCAATGTTCGTTTTTATTCCCGACTCGCCTTTTGCCATAAGATTTGCATATTCGCTTTTATTTGTCGTAACTTTTTTTGTATCCTGATCTATATATAAATAAGTAAAGTTTGTGTTTCCCTCTTCCAGGTGTTCCCACCCGCTCTTATATCGGCTGTATTTATCATTTATACTCGTAAGAACAGATGCCAGATGATCATAAATAACCATAAGCTTTCCGTTTAACTCCGGGCGTCATTTACAACTTGGAGAAGATTAGCCGCTCCTAAGGGCGCATAATTCTCACGGACTGAATCCCCGTAATTCCAACAGTCTGTATACAATTTACTGCCTTCTGCATCATATATGCTTATTTTATCACTCACTCCGGATGAGGTAAGCGTTCCGTTGCTTAAGTCATTTAAAAATGACTCAACATCCATTCTATCATCTTCTAATACGAGTTGAAGTTCTCCTGTTTCAAGCTGATTCAGAAACTCTTCCGTATAGTAATAATAGTATTTTCCGCTTGGCTGTTTGCAGACGATTACTGCGTTTTTATCATATACACCGCCTGATTCTACACTGTATGCCTTGCTCCACTCTATCAGATCCGACAGTCTGTATACCAGTCCGGAATGATTTTCAGCGTCTGCTCCCGACGCTCCAAAATAAGACATTACGTCGATCACTTTATCCGGATTGTATGCTCCGTCTGACTCAAACAGCGTTTTTAACTGAAACTGTTCAAGCACCTGAAGCATATAGCTTTCTACTGTATTGCTAAAATCCGAAGATTCTTCATATGGCTCTCCTATTAACTTTACCGTCTCTGCCGGATTCAGCGTTCCGGTCAGCCGCGTTGTTACTATAAGAGATGTGAAAAACATCGCTCCGGTTAACACGCCTACGATCAGGACGACCGCTTTCATCGCAGTCCTTCTGTACCATCCTTTCATTCACATTCCTCTCTTTACCTGTTTTTCTTATCTACTGCACCTTCTCAATCTTATATCCGACTCCCCAGACAACTTTCAAATACCGCGGCTCTTTTGGATTAATCTCAATCTTCTCCCTTATATGCCGTATATGAACGGCAACCGTATTGTCAGCCCCGATAGCTTCCTCATTCCAGATCATTTCATATATCTGATTGATCGAAAAAACGCGCCCCTGATTCTTCATAAGAAGAAGGAGGATATTATATTCGATCGGAGTCAATCTTACTAACTCCCCATCTACTGTCACTTCTTTCAGATCGTCATTAATCCTAAGGCCGCCGACAGAATATATTTTATCATTTTCATTCTGAGCCGTGCCGCCAAGCTGCGTATACCTGCGAAGCTGAGATTTCACTCGCGCAACAAGTTCCAAAGGACTAAACGGCTTTGTAACATAATCGTCCGCTCCTACATTAAGTCCGAGTATCTTATCCGCATCTTCCGATTTTGCGGAAAGGATAATGATGGGAATACTGTTTTTCTCTCGTATTTTCAAAGTTGCCCGAATCCCGTCAAGTTTCGGCATCATCACATCAAGAAGAAGCAGATGAACCTCTTCTCTTTCAAGCATTTCAAGAGCTTCCGTACCGTCATACGCCTTCAGTATACGATATCCTTCCTGCGTCAGATAAATTTCGATTGCTTCCACTATTTCTTTGTCATCGTCACATACTAATATATTGTACATTATCAATCACCTCTCCTACTCTCTCCTAATATTAACATGATAACGCATATTTTTTAAAAGGAATAAGAAAAAATCTTATAACTTTATTAATATCATGACAACCGGAGCTGTTTTTCATTACCTTATTCCTTTTTCTGCTCATCTTATTGCCTTCCCTTCTACTTTATTTGATTTCATGTCAATAACAAAAGTGATTTGTTTTCTATTCGTTTTGTGATATAGTTAATATCACTCTCTTTTATCATTTTTTGCCCCGCTATAAAAAGGATGCTGATATACACAGCACTGCCGACATCCCGGGAATATTCCGAAAAAATATACGACAAGCAAGGTTATTTATACTCACATCTTTTTCTCACTCGCATATAGTAATTAAAAATGTTTCTTAAGCGGTGTTTTTATGTCTTCATTTTCATATGATTTCTCTGTTTTAGGCGGTGATGCGCGTCAGGTTTTTCTTGCAGAAATGTTAGCAGAATCGGGCCGTTCTCTTTGTCATTACGCTTTGGCCTCTCAGCCGAACAACTGCAGCTCCGTCTCCGAACATGTTTCCATAGTACGCGAAGCGCCTTCTCTCGAAGAAGCCTGTATCCATTCCGGGTCCGTCATCTGCTTTTCCGTTTACTAAAAACGGCGCGGATGTTTCGGTTGAAAATAGCATCTATCGTTTCTCTATTCAGACGCTGCTTCATCTTCTGCGGCCCGGTCAGTCTTTGTTTGCCGGGGGCATCCCTCCTTCTTTTAAAAAAGAAGCCGCCGAAAATAACGTCGCTGTTTTTGATTATGCAGACGATATATCGCTTCCTGTTTACAACAGTATCTCGACTGCAGAAGGCGCAATCTGCGAAGCGATCCTCCACAGTCCTTTCAATCTGCACAAAAGCAGATGCGCAGTACTTGGATTCGGAAAATGCGGTCACTCTATTGTTTACCGTTTAAAGGGATTATCCGCAAACGTTTCCGTTTTTACAGATAACGCCGAAGAATCCGCCCGCGCGTCAGTTATTGCCGACAAAAGTTTCCCCTTAAAATCACTTTCCGATCACGCCGGAGATTTTCGCTTCATTTTTAATACTGTTCCGGCGCAATTTATAAATGAAGAGACTTTAAAAAACGTAGATCTTTCTGCTCTTATTATTGATATTGCCTCTTCCCCCGGAGGGGTCGATTATGACGCGGCTCAGCGTCTCGGCATATCTGCTCTGCACTGCTTAGACTTCCCGCAAATATGCTCCCGCATCTTCTGCCCGTCACTTAAAACAATTTATCGAATCAAAACTGTATCTCTCATAATTCATGCGCAAAATGAAAGGAGGAATCCCCTTTGTCCTTAAAAGAAACGCAGATCGGAGTCGCTTTTACCGGCTCGTTCTGCACTTACAAAAAAGCATTTCTGGAACTGCAAAAACTTTCAAACTGCTGTGGCTCTGTCCAGACAGTCTTTTCAACCGCAGCCGCATCCACAGACTCCCGTTTCGGTTCTGCCGAATCATTTTATAGGCGTGCAGAAGAAATTACGGGAAATAAACCGATGATGACTATTTCCGAAGCAGAGCCGATCGGTCCGAAAAACCTTTTCGACGCACTTGTGATCCTTCCGTGCACCGGAAATACGCTTGCCAAACTGGCAAACGGAATCACCGACACACCTGCTTTAATGGCGGCAAAAGCCCATTTACGCAACAACAAACCGCTTCTTTTATCTTTATCGACAAACGACGCCCTCGGTATGAATATGAAAAATATCGGACTTCTTTTAAATACGAAAAATATCTACTTTGTTCCGTTCGGGCAGGATGATCCCGAAAAAAAGCCGAATTCAATGACTGCCCATACCGATCTGCTTATCCCGCTTTGGAAGCCGCTCTTGAGAACCGGCAGCTTCAGCCTGTCATACGCGATATTGTCAAAAAATAGAAGAAGGAGAATTTTCTATGTGCGGAATCGCCGGATTTTTTAACCCATCTGCGGATTATACAAAAGAAAAGAACTACAGAAACCACATTTTAGAAATGATGAATCAAGTTCAAAAGCACCGTGGGCCGGATGATGAAGGTACGTTTCTCTCCCCTCAATGCGGGCTTGCCCATGTTCGTCTGAACATCATCGACTTAGTCACCGGACATCAGCCGATGAGACGCGTCAGAGGCGATCACAGTTGTGTCATTGCATATAACGGTGAAATATATAATGCCCCGGAACTGAAAGCAGAATTGATTTCTGAAGGTGAACAGTTTCTGACGTCCGGCGATACAGAAGTAATCCTTGCCGGATTTATGCGCTGCGGACCATCTTTTATTAAAAAGTTAAACGGAATCTTTGCAATCGCGCTGTGGGATGAATCTTGTCAAACGCTTCATCTGTTCCGCGACAGGCTCGGTGTCAAACCTCTCTTTTATACAAAAAAAGACGAGACTACTATTTTTTCTTCCGAAATCAAGGGATTATTTGCCTATCCCGATATCGTTCCCGAACTTGACCGGAACAGCCTCAATGAAATATTCGCCTTAGGTCCTGCAAAAACATACGGAAAAGGTGTATTTAAAAATATTCTTGAAGTGCTCCCCGGCGAACACATTTCCATTAGTCACACTTCTTTCAAAAGACAGTTTTACTGGAAACTTAGCAGCTGCCTCCACGCTGATTCGCCTTCTGATACAATCGAAAAAACGAGATGGCTTCTCACAGATTCCATCAAAAAGCAGATGCTTTCAGACGTTCCCATCTGCACGTTTCTTTCCGGCGGAATAGACAGCAGCCTCGTCACTGCCGTCTGCGCCGGACATCTGGCAAAATCAGGGGAAAAACTAAATACTTTTTCTTTTGATTTCACGGAAAACAAAACGTATTTTAAATCCAATACATTCCAGCCAAGTCAGGATCGTCCGTTTGCCGAACAGATGGCAGAATTATATGAAACAAACCATCACTTCCTCGAATGCAGCAGTCAGGATCAACTGGATTATCTGTACAAAGCCGTAGACGCGCGGGATCTCCCCTGCATGGCCGACGTCGAGTCCTCTATGTTGTATTTCTGTTCACTTGTCAAACAGTTCAACAGCGTTGTCCTTACAGGCGAATGTGCTGATGAAATTTTCGGAGGCTACCCTTGGTTTCATAAAAAAAGCTCATTTGAAACGAATATGTTTCCATGGTCGCCTTCTATGCACCGCGGCAAGCATTGTTAGACGACGATTTATTCACGAACTGAACATGGAAGAATATGCCTTAACGCCTATGAACAGACGATTCGTGAAACGCCGGTTCTACCTGATGATTCTCCCGAAGAAAAACGTCGGCGTGAGATCGCCTACCTGAATATCCGCTGGTTTATGGCAACTCTTCTTGATCGGATGGACCGCGCCGGTATGTACAGCGGACTTGAAGCCCGCGTACCGTTTGCCGATTATCGGATCGTAGAATACATTTTCAATATCCCGTGGGACATCAAATGTCCGGACGGAATTGTAAAAGGTCTGCTCCGCCATGCCGGAGAGGGCATCTTGCCAAAAGAGATCTTGTGGAGACGCAAAAGTCCTTATCCAAAAACTTATGATCCTCATTATGAAGCATTGCTCGCAGATCAACTAAAAGAAGTCCTCGCTTCCCCCAATGCTCCTATACGAACATTTCTTGATAAAAAGAAAGTATTGCGTTTCCTTGATACGCCTTCCGACTACGGAAAACCATGGTATGGGCAGCTTATGGCAGGACCTCAGATGCTTGCTTATATGCTGCAGGTCAATTATTGGATGGAAAAATGGAAGCATCCACTCCCAAGTGGATGCTCCTGAACAGAAGTTTATTTAATTGTCCTTATAAAAAATGCCTCTCCTGCGGCTCAGACAGGGGAGGCATTTTTTCTGCTTTTATTCAATCGCTTCTGTTTCGATTACAAATTTTACATTACCGTCCATCGCGCTGTCTTTTCCGCTGAACGTATCATAGCTGCACTCTTTAGATGTCAGCGCTTCTAACCGGTTCATCAATTCTCCGACCGCACCTTCAACCGTTGTTTTCAGTTTACTCGTTCCTTCTGCATCAAACGTCTTCATTCCGTCCGCCAGCGTCACAGCTCCTTCTGACAAAGTTTTCGCTCCGCTGTTCAAAGCCGACACTCCGTTTTTCAGTACGCTGCTGTTTTCTTTTAACTGCTCCGCTCCTGCCGTAAGCTGACTGTTAAAGCTGCCTAATTGTGTAAATCCTCCGTTTAGCTGTGCGATTCCGGAAGCCGCTTTCGGTACTGATACTGCAAGAGATTGATCTAAAGATGATAGATTCGTATGCAAAGATCCGATTCCACTGTTAAGCCCCTGCATTCCCGTATTTAGATCGTCGATCTTACCTGTCAGCGCTCCCAGTTGATCCAAAGGCAGGTTTTCTCCCGCTTTCTGGATTGCGTCTAATTTTTCTTCTACTTCGGGAAGTTTTGCATTCATTCCTGCAGCCGCAAGTTTTAATGTAAACAGATCTACTTTCATTTTTCCTACTGCATTTTGAACAGCCTGCACATCCACGCCTGACAGATCCGCCTGCACCGGATTTAGTTTTCCTTCTATAGAAGAAAGTTCCGGCATATCGGTCACTTCAGCCGCGGCGTTTTTCGCTTCATTCAGCGCCTGTATCGCATTATCAAGATCTGCAAGAGCCGCTGACTGAGGATCATTTTGTGCGATTTCATTTCTCTTCGCCGTCAGGGAATCTACCGCCTGTTGAATCGTCTGTGAACTTGAGATGGCTTTCGTCTTAGCTGACGTAATCTTTTCGTTATTCGCCGCAATCTGTCCATTATCGGCATCAATAACAGCATTATTTTCGTTTACCGCAGTATTTACGGCAGTACATGCATTTGTAAGATTCGTCTGCAAATCTGAAATTTTCTGAAGCTCTCCTGAAATTGCCTGTGCCTGCGCCGCAAGATCCTGAACCGGGGTTACGATTCCGTTTTGCAGACTTGTTTCCAGCCCTTTCGTTTCCTCAATGAGCGCCTTTCCCATCTCGATCATACTTGTCACCTGCTGCATCACAGCCTGAACAGCCTCTGTTCCGAGAACCTGTACAAGCTGCTGCGTTCCGTCTGCCAATTTCTGCGCTCCTGCCTTAATATCTTTCTCATTCACGCTTGTCAAACTTCCGTCTGTGGCTGCGCTAAGCTGACTCACTGCTGACTGAACCTGGGATAAGCCTGCGCTCAATTCCGTAAGCTTTTTGCGCCGTCTGCTAACTGTTGTTCCCCATTTACATAAGATACAACTCCATTTGCCAACGTATCCGTTCCATCTGTATATTTCTTGATGCCGTCTTCTAATTCTGCCGCGCCGGAAGAAAGCTGCGCCGCCCCGGAAGACAACGTATCTGTTCCGCTTACCAGTTCCAACGCCGCATTTTCCAGCTCATCAAGAGCGCTTTGCAAAGAACTGTAATCAACGATTTCTTTCACATTCAAATCTTCCAAAATATCGGACAATGCGACCGTATAAGTAGAGGACATCGTAAAATCCGTTACGTCCGCGCTTATCTCAAGACTTTCAGGAAGCGATACCTGCGAAGACGACTGCGAGAAATCATTCATTCCCAGACTTTCTTTCATACCCGGAACAGCAAATCCAAGTACGATATTTCTATTCCCGTCTGACACTACTTTTCCGTTGTCGATCGCCACATTGCTAAACGTCTCATTCGGAAGTATCATTCCTGTCATCATTACAAACGGACTGCTTAGTTCTTCGGATTTTCCGCTTACATTCACCGATTTCTTTGTGTTATTTGTATAATCAATTTTGATCTTCAGATGTCCGCTTTTTCCTTTCAGCTCTGAAGGACTGATTTTCTTTCCATCCAGATAATAGGTCAGTTTCACGGAAACCGGAAGTTCTTTTTCAGTCGTTCCCTGATAATAAATATCTGCGCCGTTTGTATCCCACGTCAGATTATCGCCCGACTCCGAAAAGGTTTCTTCTCCTTTAATATTTTTAATACCGTCAAGTTCGCTGACATCTTTTAAACTTTCTGTCGTTCCCGCATTTTTCAGCCAATCCGAAACTGTTATAAGTTTTACCGCTCCGTTTGCATCTGCATTGACATAAACCGTTTCTTCTTTAAACAGGCCTTCGTCTGCCTGTTCTCCGCTTTTTGTACTTTCTGTTTTCACAGTTTCCGTCTGCTCTGCCGCATATACTGCTGCCGGAGCGATCTGTCCGAATCCGGTAAGCGCCGCCGCTCCGAAAGCCAGTGAAGCCGCTACTACATGTTTCATTCTTCTGTTTTTATTCATAACTGCCAACATCCTTTCCCGACATTCATAGTTTTACTTTTTGTTTCCATTACTTTTTATTGCGCCGTTTTCTTCGCCTTTTCTCCGAGAAATCCAATCGATGTCTTACAGATAATTTTATCAAATATCATAAACATCGCCGGAAGTACAAGTATAACTACGATCATACTGATGATCGCTCCCCTTGCCAACAATGTACATATAGAACCGATCATGTCTACTTTAGAGTAGCACGCCACTCCGAACGTCGCCGCAAAGAAACTTAAACCGCTGCTGATAATTGACGGCATGCTTGTTTTATGAGCGATCGCGATCGCTTCTTTTTTCGACCTTCCGCGTCCGCGTTCTTTCTGATAACGGCTCGTCATCAAGATCGCATAGTCAACAGTCGCTCCAAGCTGAATCGTTCCGATCACAATACTTGCCACAAACGGAAGTTCCGTTCCCATATAATATGGAAACGCCATGTTGACCGCTATTGCAAACTCGATAACCGATACAAGAATAACCGGAAGGGAAATTGACTTAAATACGATCATAATGATCAGAAAGATCGCCGCCATCGAAAGAACATTGACCATTGTAAGGTCTACATCCGTTACATCCTGAAGGTCTTTCATCAAAGGCGCTTCCCCGATCACCATAGCGTCATCGTCATATGATTTCACAATATCGTCGATCTGTGCGATCTGTGTATTTACCTGATCTGTTGCAGATGCATATTCCGAACAAATAAATGCCAGCTCATAGTGATCGCTTTTCAACATACTCTTAATATCGTCCGGGATCATCGAATCCGGCACGGACGGACCTATCAAAGAGTTCATGCTGATCGTCCATTTTACACCGTCAACTTCATCAACCTGATCGAGCATTTTCTGTTTCTGCACACCATCCATATTTTTATCCATGAGGATCATATGCATGTTTCCCATTTCAAAATCCTTTTCCAGTTTTTCATTCGCCACATTACTGTCAAGCGATCCCGGAAGAGACTGAGCGATATTATAATAGATCTTCGTATGGTTGTTTCCGTAAATTGCAGGGAACAAAAGGACAAGGAACAAAACGATCCAGACAGCATAATGTTTCGTAATAAACTCTGACGGTTTATTCATATTAGAAAACAGTGGTCTATGCGTTGTTTTTTCTATCCATTTGTCAAATACAAGAACAAGTGAAGGAAGCAGCGTCACACAACAGAGCACTCCCATAACAACACCTTTTGCCATTACGATTCCGAGATCTCTTCCAAGTGTAAACGTCATGGCGCACAACGCCGCGAAGCCTGCGATCGTTGTCACCGAACTTCCGACAACCGACTTAAACGTATTCGCGATCGCATGCCCCATCGCCCGTTCTTTTTCTCCCGGAAACCGTTTCTTATTTTCCTCATAACTATTCAAAAGGAAAATGGAATAATCCATCGTTACGCCTAACTGTAAAATCGCAGTCAGCGCTTTCGTAATATAGGACGTTTCTCCCAAAAAGATATTGCTTCCGAGATTATATACAATCGCCGCTCCGATACTTATCAAAAACAAGATCGGTACAAGAAACGACGTGGACGTCAGTTCCAATATCAAAAGACAGCAGAGTACTGCGATCACCACATAAATCGGGAGCTCATGCAGGCAAAGATTTTTAATATCTGTAACAACACCTGTCATTCCGCTTATAAAGCATTGCTTATCTGCAATCTGCCTCATCTGTGTCACCGCATCCATTGCCTCGTCCGAAGATGTCGTATTATCAAAAAGAGCCAACATCATCGTTGCTTCTCCTTTGAAAAAGGCTTCCCTTATATCCTTCGGCAGCATCTCGACGGGAAGACTGATATCTGCGGCATCATCGTACCATAACACATCTTTTACATGCGGTACTTCGCTGAACTTTTCTTCCAGCTTCTGTACATCCTTTAGTTCCATATCTTCTACTACGACCATGGAAAACGCTCCCATGCCATATTCATCTACCAAAATATCCTGCCCCTTCACGGTTTCAAGATGTTCAGGCAGATAGCTGAGCAGATCATAGTTGACCCTCGTATTCACGATTCCGAAAAAAGACGGAATCATAAGCAGCGCGCTGACAATCAAGATCAACACCCGATGCTTTGCAATCCACTTGCCTGCTTTGACCACTGAAATCATCTCCTTATTTTTTGTATAATACACAATATATTCCAAAAATGACTAATAGTCAATATTTTTCAGCGATAAAATGAATTTTAGTCATTTTTATTGACTTTCTCAATAAAACAATTCATAATATAGGAAAAATAACAAAAGATTAAGCATCAAAAATAAGAGGGGATCTATTATGAGCAAAGTTGAGGATAATAAAAAGCAGAAAGAGAGCACACTTCTCGAAACTGCCTTTCATCTTTTCACAGGAAAAGGATTTGCCAAAACAACAATTTCTGATATTGTCCAACAGGCCGGCCTTGCAAAAGGAACTTTTTACCTGTATTTCAAGGATAAATACGATCTGCGTGACAAACTCATCGTATATAAGGCAAATCAACTTTTTGACGATGCACACCGCGCTCTTGAAAAAGCAAATGTGAGCAGTTTTGAGGATGAACTGCTCTTTACTACGGACTACATTATCGAACGATTTCAAAAAAACCACTTCTTCATGGAGTTTATTGCCAAAAACTTATCATGGGGGATATTTAAAAGTGTCTTTACAAACGGAGATCCTTCTTTCTCCAGCCAATTCTACGATCACTACATGACCGCTTTGAAAAAATACAATGTAAACTGCCCTGCTCCGGAACTGCTTCTATTCACGATGATAGAACTGATCGGCTCTACAAGTTATAACTGTATCCATAACAGCCAGCCTGTCAGTATGGAAGAATATCTGCCGTATCTGCACAGATCACTGCATCACATATTACTTGCATTTACAGAATAATTACCGCAACATATATCACAGACATTTACAGAATAATTACCACAACATATATCGCCGACAGTCACAGAATAGTTATCACCGCAGATATCACTGGCATCCACAGAATAGTTATCGCCGCAGATATCACTGGCATCCACAGAATAGTTATCGCGGAGATATCGTCAGCGCTCACATTCACGGATGATCGCAGTATAAGAAGAACCCCGCTCCGCCTTTCGGCAAAGCAGGGTTCTTCCCATTCTTACACTTTTGAGATTCACTCACAAAATGCGTTTAACAATACACTTAATAATATGCTTTACAAATATTCAATTTTACCGCAGACATATCTTAAAATCTTCCGCAAGTCTTTTATATCTACTGTTCCGTCTTTTTCCACATCTGCCGCAAGCTTCTGTGTTCCGTTCAATTCCGCCTTCTTACAGATGCTCCGCAATGTCATACGGACGTCTCCGATACTAACTTTTCTGTCGGCATCCACATCTCCTCTAATATACTCAGGAGTATACGCCTCAAAATTAAATTCGTTTTCTTTCGCATACTTCTCTGCAGCTGAACCGGCTACTCCCCGGATCGTAAAGCCTTCTAACTTATAAGCCTGTCCTCCCTTTCCCGACGTCAAATATCCAAGAGCTTTCTCTCCGATTTTTGTTACAGAAGCAGGGACAGTCACTTTGTTTAATTTTTCACATCCGACAAATGCATAATCGCCGATATTCGTTACACTATCAGGAATTTCAATTCCTGTCAGATTTATCTGATCAAGGAACGCATATCCTGCGATTCCTTTCGTACCGGCTTTCAGATTGACAGTACCGCCTTCTGCGATTGTTCCTTTATATTTGTAGTAAACTTTTCCGGCATACACATCACCGTCAGCCTGTGCGTCATACCATGCAGTGTCCCCACCTTCATTATATATATCCCACTTCTCAAATGCATAGCCTCCGATTGCTTCTACCGAATCAGGAATTTCAATATCACTTAACTCTACACATCCGGCAAACGCTTTGTATTCAAGTTCCGTTACTGTATCAGGAATCGAAACCGTCGTAAGTTTTTGGTTACAAGCAAACGCACTGTCTCCGATTTTTGCAATTCCGTCTCCCCATGTAATTTCCGTCAGGTTACACCATGAAAATGCACTTTTCGCTACATATGCCAGTTTATTTCCAATCGTCACATGTTCAAGAGAAGTGCAATATGTAAATGCTCCCTCTCCGATACTTTCCACAGAATCAGGAATTTCAATCTGTTTCAGACTGCTGCAGCCTTCAAAGGCGTTGTTATCAATTACCTCAAGCTTCTTCCCTAGCGTTAACTTGCTCAAAGACCGACAATAATAAAACGCTCCCTTCTCTATTTGTGTAACACTGTCGGGAATATGTATTTCTTCTAACTTTTGACAGTGTTCAAATGTTTCTTCTTTGATTTTTTTCAGTTGACTGCCTTGTGCGAAAGTTACTTTCTTCAAATTCGTACATGATGCAAACGCTCCGTACTGCAGATTCGTAACTTGTGCCGGAATCGTAACTCCTACTACCGTCTCATTCTCTGTAAATGATTCAGCTCCAAGAGTTTTTACGACTTTATTGTCAATCTTATCCGGTATTGTTACATTACTTTCCGTTCCTGTATATTTCAAAATCTCTACTGTATTATCAGCTAAATTTGTGTATACGAATCCGTTTTTTTGTTTTAGCTGATTCGATTTCCCATTGCATATCTTTCTCTAATGCTGCAACAGCAAAGTGATACGTTTTTCCCTGTTCCAGCGAAAGAACAACACGGCTTCCGTCTGCTTCTTCAGGATAATATTTTTTTATCTCATTCCATGCGTCATCATATACTAAAACTCCGCCTTTTCCGTTAAAAGAAACAGAATAATCTCCGGATTTACTTGGTACAAAATCATATGTGTCTGATCCGCCTTTTACAGCAGTATATTTTGTTCCTGTCACCGCAGTTTTTGTTTTTGTTTTTTCAATCGTCCATGTAACTGTTGCTGCATCCATCTCGTACAAATGTATCCAATATACAGATCCGGCTCTCATAACTACTGAATAGTCAACTTTGCCTTCTAAAGTTCCGATACCGTTTATCTCGAATATCCTCTCTTTAACTTCCAGTTTCACATTTTCATTAGAGCGGAAATGATAACTTGCCGTTTCTTCCGGTATAAACTCATAAAAACCGCCTTTTCTCATATCATGAGTATACGTCTCGCCTACTTTGACCTGTACTTTTCCACCAGAACCACCCGGATCAATCGGAGTATATTCAGACTGTTTAATACACCAATATCTTCCATACGGCGCTAAATAATACGCATTCCCGGCAAGCATTTCTTCGGAATAAATCTGATTCCACTCTTCGTCATAAAAACCGCCTTCTACACTATAATATCCTGTCGTTTTCGGAACGAACTTATAGTAAACGCCATCTGTCTCATTAATATACACTTTGTCACACTCTACTTCTTTTTCGATTCCTTTCAGAATTCCCCATTTTCCTGAAGCGTTTTCCCAACTGTATCTTCCGAGTGTAATCTCATAAACATTCTCTTTTTTTAATTTATAAAAAGACGATGAAGATAAAATTTCATTTCCTGTCTGTGTGTCTCTTATCTTAACTGACATCCCCTTTACAGAACGCACATAATAAACCCCGGATTCATCCACTGTCAATCTATAGTACGCCTCAGGCTTCTCCTCATTTAACTCTATATCAAATTCTCCGGGGGTAATATCTTTGACTTTTCCGGCTTTCCATTTTATAATTTTTTGAGATTCTGATGAATAATCTGATAATTCCAAATAATATGTTCCTGCTTTACGAAGTTCAACTCGTGAATTGATAATCTCCACATCTTGTGTTCCGTCTTCGGTTTCTTCCGTAATGCTCGCATACGTACTCCAATAATTATCACCTGTTGCCGTAATATAATATTGCCCGTCTTCTTCAACATTCAACTGATAACGAACAGATGTCTGATCTTCCTGCAGCATAATCGAACCGGATTCTTCCGTGCCGTCTTTCTTGAGAGTAATACTTCCTATCACATCTTCTTGTGACGTTGTATTCAGCATTGCATCTGTGCTTTCTGCGCTCATCCCCGGCAATTTCTGTATATCTCCGGCCGCACCTTCTTCAACTTCCTCTCCCGTAGTTACGTCTTGCTGTGCATCATTTACAGTTTCATCCTGCATCTGCACATCACTCACTGTCTCCTCTTGCTTTGCACCACTTACCGCTTCATCCTGCGTCTGTTCTGCCTCTGCATTTACAGAAACCGGAACTGCTAACACCATCGACAGGCACATCAGAAAAGCTGTAAGTCCTGCGATCACTTTTCTCTCAAATTTTGTGATCATACGCGTCTCTCCTTTCATTTATTTTCTATAACAAAACTGCCGCTTGCATATAAAATCGCAAGCGGCAGTCTGTATAATTGAATCTCTTTCAATCGCTTTTACAGTTCTTCTATTTTGTTACATACAAATCTCAATACTTTCCTTAAATCTTTAATGTTTATAACTCCGTCCTTTTCCACATCTGCGGCAAGTTTCTGCTCCTCGTCCAACTCAACCTTCTGACATACATACCTCAAAGTAGTACGAACGTCTGAGATCGTCACTTTTCCGTCCGAATCTGAATCACCTTTTATATAATCCGGCTTCATCGCCTCGAACGTAAATCCGTTTTCTTTTGCGTACTTCTCCGCAGCCGATCCTGCTACTCCCCGGATTGTAAATCCTTCTACCTTATATCCCTGCTCATATTGCTTGCTCGACAAATATCCTAAAGCCTCTCTTCCGATCACTTTTACAGATTCGGGGATTGTGACTGTCTTCAAAGATTCACATCCCATAAACGCCACTTCTCCGATATTATTGACACTGTCAGGAATTGTAACATTCTTCAAAGATATGCAGTCCATGAACGCCGCTTCTCCGATATTATTAACACTATCAGGAATCACAACTTCTTTCAAATTTCTCTGCATATAAAATGCATATCCTGCGATACCTTTTGTACCGTCTTTGATCGTGACTACTGTATCCGTCGGTACTTCTCCTTTATATTTGTAGTAAACTTTTCCTGCATATACATCTCCGTCAGCTTGCGCGTCATACCATGCAGTATTTCCTGGATTTATATCACTTTCAAATGCAAAACCACCGATTGCCTCGACCGAATCAGGAATTTCGATATCGCTCAGATTCTCACATCCTGCAAACGCCCCTTACTCGATCTCTGTTACGCTGTTTGGAATCGAAACTGTCGTAAGATTTTTATTCTGGGCAAAAGCCGATTTTCCTATTTTCTCAATCTTGCCTCCCCACATAATCTCCGTCAGACACATGAATAAAATGCGCTATACGTACATAAGCAAGATTATTTCCGATTACCGCTTTTTTCAATGATCCACAACCGTAAAACGCCTCTTCTCCGATACTGGTCACTGAATCCGGTATCTCAACAGACGTCAGTCCTGCATAGCTAAATGCTCTATCCGAAATATACGTAATATTATCCGGTATCTCAATCTGTTTCAAATTACCGCAGCCAGAAAATACGCTTTCTTCAATGCCTTTCAAACCGCTTCCGAGAATAACATTATCCAAAGAACACCCAGCAAACGCACACTTACCAACCTCTGTCGTGCTGTCAGGAATACGAATTCGTGTCACTCCCGAATGGTAAAATGTATAGTTATCAATCTCTTTTAATCCATTTCCGAGATCAACTGTTCCAAGATTTTTACAATAAGCAAATCCTTTTTCTTCGATTGTCTGAACACTGTCAGGCAGGCTGATCGACTGAAGCTTTGAACAATTTTCAAATGCCCTTGCCGCAATTTTCTGTAATTTGCTTCCTGCCTTAAATGTAACTGTTTCCAAATTTGCACATGACGCAAATACGCCGTACTGTAAATCTGTAACCTGCGCCGGAATCGTTACACCGACAATATTTTCATTCTCTGCAAACGCTCCGTAACCGACACATTTAACTACTTTATTATCAATCTTATCAGGCACTGTTACATTGCTCTCTGCACCGGAATATTTCAAAATTTCTACTGTATTATCAGACAGCACACGATATGTATAATCCGATGACTCTTTTACTTGCTCGATCTTCCATTTTGCTTCTTTATCTGATAACGCAATGCCCAAATGATATGTTTTTCCCTGTTCCAATGAAACTTTCACACCAAATTCAACAGCTCCGTTATACCAGTATCCGTCTATTTCTTTCCAATCGGAGCTGTATACTTTTCCTGTTCCTCCATCTTTTGAAGAAAACATATATTCTCCTGACTTACTTGGAACGAAATCATATACTGGAGTTTCCTCTTCTGTCGTTGTATACTCAGTTCCTTCTTCAACAGCTTTTACAGATGCCTTTGTAATGCTCCACTGAACCTCTCTTGAACCATCTCCTCCTATTGAAAATTCATATGTCTTTCCCTTTTCAAGCAAAGCAAAAAAATTAATTTTTCCACTGCTATTACCGAACCCAATTATCTTATCAGATTCTTTCATGCTCAGATTCATCTTATCCTGCTGAGACTTGAACCTATAAACTGCCGTCCCGTCCGGGGTAAACGTATAATTAACATATCTCTCTTCTTCGAGAGACGCTGTATATGTTTTTCCCGCCTGTACCGCTATTGCTTCCTGTTCGCTTGCCACATATTTTTGGATACTCCAATATCGAGCTTCCACTGTAATGTAATAAGTTTTTCCCGCCTCCATTTGTACAGCGGCAACGTCGGATTTACGTTCGATTTCTTTCCAATTTTCATCATAAATAGTTGATCTTTCTTTTACGACATATTTCCCTGTCGTTTCCGGCACGAACACATAATAAATCTCTTTTAAGTTCTCATTCCGATAAACTTGTCCCAACTCTACCGGAATCGCTTTTCCTTTTTTCACACTCCATTTATTTGATAACACCCCAGTTGTATTTCTATTATTTACACCGACATAATAAGTATGACCCTGTTCTAATTTACAGAACGACCACGAAGAAATATATTCGCCGGTCTCTTTATCTCTCACGCTCATTGACAATGCGTCATAGCTAAAGCGATACCATCCCGTCTCATCCACTGTCAGATTGTAAAAAATCTCTTCTACATTTTCGCTTAATTCCGCTTCAAATTCTCCCGGTTTAATATCTCTTACTTTTCCGGCATACCACTTTAAAGTTTCCAACGCTTCTTCCGAAGATTTTTCTATCTCTAAATAATAATTTCCATCTTTACGAAGCTCATAGCTGTAAGATTCATTTGACAAATAGTTGTCTCCCTCATCTGTTCTTTCAAAAAGAGAAACATACGCACTTACATTCCAATCTTTAATTAAACCAAAGTAATACTGCCCGTCTTCCTCGATATTCAAACGATAACGAACCATTGTCTGTTCTGTCGAAAAAGCAACTTCTCCATATTCCGGTGTTCCGTCTTTTTTCAGAGTGATTGTTCCTGCCACTTCTTCCTGCTGATCGACATTCAGCATCTGAGGTGTTCTCGTTTCTTCCTCATATGGCGCTGTCGGCTGATCTTCTTTTTCCTTTGCCGCACCACCCGCCTCAACTGTATCCTGTTGTACCTTTTCTGATGCCTCATCACCTACAGTTATGTCGTGCGGTACATCGCCCGCCTCATCACCTGCAATTATATCATGCGGTACATTTTCTGACATACCATCCGGTATCTGTACATCCTTCACTGTCTCATTCTGCTGTACGCCGCTTACTGCTTCATCCTGTGTCCGCTCTGCTTCTGCATTTACCGAAACTGGAACTGCAAATATCATCGACAGACACATCAGAAAAGCCGTAAGTCCTGCAATCACTTTTCTCTCAAATTTTGTGATCATGTTCTTTTCCTCCCTTGTTTCTTTTCATAATATTTCTTTTTTATAAGTAAAAATATCGCCTCCTTCAAACATACTTTTTAACACTTATTCGATAAAATAGTATTGTTCTATACGGTATAAATATTATCGACATTCCTCGCACAACTTTGAAAATGTTCCTTCTTTATAATATCCGATACCTGTTTCTTGACACTGTTCTCCTGCCAAAAGTCCGCTCTTTTTGCAGTATACTTCTTCTTTCACACCGGTTGGAATCGAATATTGCTCCGATGCATCTGCCCCGATTTTTTCAAAGACCCCTTTGCATATCCGAGCGGCGTCTGCAGTTTCAGCGTCCATATCTTTATCAGATTTATACCATACCGCACATACATTTCCCGGAATCATTCCGACAAACCAATGGTCTCCATACTCGCTCGTTCCTGTTTTCCCACACACGTCAAGTCCTGTCACCTGTGCTGATATACCTGTTCCGTCTGTCACGACTTCCCGAAGCATCCGGTTCATAATATAAGCCGTATCTTCACTGAACACCTCCGATTCTTTCTGCTGCGGCGTCCAATAGGTCTCTCCTGATTTTTCTATTTCTTTCACAGCACAAAGAGGCGTATCTTTTCCTTCATTTATAAATACCTGATATGCGTCCGCCATTTTGGAAACCGTCACGCCGTTCTCCAGATATCCAAGCGCTATGTTGCTTAAAATTCTGTCTTCTCCTTCCGCCAGATATCCACTCGCTATATTGCTTAAGGTTCGGTCTTCTCCTTCCTCCTCTAAAATCTTTTTCTCATTATCCACATCATAACCGAGCGTATCTTCCAAAAAACGAACCGACTTCTCAACACCGTAATCTTTCAGTACTTTCACGGCTACTGCATTATTTGACTCTTTCAGTGCATCTGCAGCCGTCACATTTTTCCCTGTAAACGGCACGACATTTTCCGGCCATTCTCTGGCAATCCCGTTGTCTCCTGCCACAACTCCATAAGCGCTATCTTCGTACAACGATGACCAACATATCGTTCCGTCCTCAATCGCCAGGCCATATACACTAAGCGGTTTCATCGTCGATCCTGCAAACGCCGGCTTTGTCACATTGTTATAGTTGTCGTTTCCTTTTGTATCACTGTAACACGCCGTCAGATGCCCTTCTTTATCAGTAACCGCCGCTCCGAACCGCTCACATGCCATTCCTTCACCGTCATTATAAGAGCCGATCACCGCATCCAAAGTTTCCCGGTCGAGCCATGTTTTCACTGTTATTTCTCTGTCTGCCAGTATTTTTGCCGCAGTTTTTTCATTCACACCTTCGCGCTCTTGAATCATTTTGACCGCTTCCTGCGAAACGATATCCGCATAAGACTGATATTTGTCTTCACACTCATAACTGATCTTTCCGTCCTGCAATATAAGTTTTGCAATCTCATTTCCGGCCTGATCAAGCACGACCGCTCCACTTTTTTTGCTAAGCATCATCCCCGCCGCCGCAAGGACTCCACATGCTCCGACAGCCAATGCGACCCCGACAATTCTCTTTTTATTCATCCATCCGCCTCCTCATGTCCTCAATGATCTCAAGATTCTCATGAGACAATGTCACTTGCGGACGATCTACGATCTTCCAGCCCAGCGCGCTCGTATTTTCTTTTACCTGCTCCAGCATCTTCGGGATTTCTTCTGCCTTTTCCACGCAAAATCTTACCCCGTCTTTATCGCCCATCTGGTGATACAGGTCATTGCAGTATACTAAAACTTCAAGATAATTCTCGTATTCTTCATACTGATACGGCGCAAGTTCAATCGCTTTTAATTTATATTCCGTAAACTGTTCTACGTCCCCATCCGCAAAAGCCGCCTGTGCCAATGCACTATATGGAAGAGACACAGACTGATTATCCACGATCACTTTTTCCGCAATCGCTTTCATTTCCTCTGCCTTATCCGCTTTCGTAAGAAGAGCCAGCTGCGCCATTGTATTTCCACTGTAAACTTTTTCAGCCGCTTTATAATTTCCCGACGTATAGCAAACGTCCGAAACCCCGCACATAATCGAAAGCGCCGCTGCCGCCGCCCCGGTCAGACCTACAACCGTTCCGGTTAAAACAGGCACTTTCTGCGTCTTAATATTCCGCATGTCAAGAAACAGGATCAGCACAAATCCCATCGCCAGAAACTGAAAGTCATAATCGAACAAGCTATGTAAGATCATAATGCTAAGAACGATCCTGTTCCGGCTTTGCGTCCTCTTCGTAAATACAGAACGTAAAACCGCCGCGCCCATAAATACCGCCGGGATCACGCCTGCATCAAGCAAGATCTGAATCAATTCATTATGTGCATTTACAACTGTATACACACCAGTCTGTACTGACTGCTGTATAAAGTAATAACCATAATATCCGAGTCCGAAAGGATGTTTTAATATAAGCGGGAGCGCATCCTGCACATACAAAATTCTTCCGAGAAACGTACTTGCTCCGAAGGAAATATTTGTAAATCGCTCAAGAATACCTGCGCTTCCTGCTGCAACAGCCAATATCACCGCCACAACGGCGCCTGCCGCAAACACTGAAATAATAACTTTTTTCCCCGAGGACTTTGCCGCAAACACCCATATAACGGCAACAGCAGTTAATACGAATACCGTACGGCTTCCGCTCATAATAATTCCAAATACAGCGGCAACACCATACACGATATCGAGCCAGTCAATTTTTTTGTAATCAAATCTCCACATTACAAGAATCAGACAGATTAGCATAAACAATGCATATGTATTCGGATATTGAAAAAATCCCGACAACCTGCCTGCAACCGATACCCATTGTTCAAAAACTTCAAACTGCATCATAACAAATGAAAAAGCAGTCATAAGACATCCAAGCATCGGAAGAGACGCGATCATTTTCTCTCTTTCGTCCGTCAGACCCGATACAAGTACGTAGAACAATAACAACGGAAGGAACTTCACGACTCCCATAAGAGCCATTCCCGAATCCACCGCCCATAAACAAGACAGAAGATATCCGAACACAAGCACGGCAAAGGCAGCCATATTCAGATCCCACGCTGCTGTGATACGCTTCTTCACATACATTCTGTAAAACAAAACTCCGGTCAGTACGATTCCGGTTACCGCAGACACCGATACATAATACCCGCCGCCCAATATTCCGACTATCACTATACACGTCATTAAAATCAGCATTTTTATCCCGCCCCCGCTCTCGCAGCTTTTACTTGCTTTTATTTGTTTATCGCTATTTTCTGATTTTATTTTTATCACTGTTTTCTGACTTGTTTTTACTTTTGTTTGTTTCCGTTTTTCTTCTTTATCAAGTAAACAACGACGCCTGATAAAATCATAACTCCGAAAAATGCAGCCAGCGCTTTAAAATCTTCAGCTGATAATTTTTTCGATTTCTTTATCTTTATCCGCCTTATCAGCATCTTTTTTCCCGCTGTCACCTTTCCCTTTCTCACCTGATTCGGACGAATCTTTTTTATCATCGCTTGATTCCTTTTCAGATTTTGACTTGTCTTTATCCTTATCTGATTTTTTGTCCGATTTATCGTCCGACTTCGATCTGTCTGATTTGTTCTGATCTGTTGAAACTACGGCAAGATCTCCCACAACTTTCTCCTGAAATTCTTTATCCACACCGGAAACTTCTCCTGTAATCGGGTTACTGGACTCCGTATTGTCTACCACTTCATCCGGCTTCATTCCGATTGGGAGCTTCTCCGTACAGTCTTTTTTTAATTTAAACTTCAAATCAACGATAGATCCTTCATTTTTCACTGTATCCGGAACTACATACACAACGATTATTTCTGATGATTCTTCAATATGGTTATAATCAAATATTCCGCCTCCGGCTTTTTCAATCAAATCTCCTGCCTCCAGCGACTGAAATTCCAGAACTTCTTTGTCATAATAAATAGAGATCTGAAAGCCGCCGACTTCCTGGCCTGTATTAAACTCTACCGGAACTGTTACGACGTCTCCCGCTTTTCCTTTTTGATTATCTACATGAAACTCCGTATATACATCTTCCGCCTGAACATTCATTCCGAAAAGACAGACCATGCATAAAATTAAAATAAACTGTTTTATTCTTTTTCCTCTCATCAACCTCTATTCTCCTTACGCTCTTTCCCTTTTATAACATATATTTTTTGCACCTTTTCGGAGCTTTTTGGTATCAAAAGAAATACAATATCATCTACTGTTTTCTTTCTTCTGATACCAAAAAGCTCCCTGTCGGTCAGTCGCCAACAAGGAGCTTTCTTTTAACTTTTATCTATGCGTTCTTTTTTTGAAAATTACTACGCCTACAATCGCTGCTATGGATAAAAGCATTGCTACTACGAAACCTGAGATGTGGTTGCTATCTCCGGTCTTTACTGCACCGCCGTCAGCCGGTTTCTCATTCTTATTGTTTGTACCGTTTGCTTTTGCTGTTACTTTCAAAGCGTACTCAGCCGTCTTATCTCCAACTTTCGCTGTGATCTTTACATTTCCGGCTTTTACAGCTTTAACAACACCATTTGCATCTACTGTTGCTACTTTTGTATCAGAGCTGCTCCATACAACTGTTTTGTCATCTGTTGTATTTGTCGGATTGAATACTACGTTAAGTTTTGTTGTCTTTCCTTCTTCAAGAGAAGTTACATCACCTTTGATTTCAATCGACTCAAGCGGAATTTCTTCTACTGTTATATCATAAGTAAGTGTTTTCTCAAAGTCTGTGTTTGTTGTTTTTACTGTAATAGTAATCGTCGCTTTGCCGTTTTTCAAAGCTGTTACCATACCATTTTTATCTACAGAAACAACTTTTCATCAGATGATGCAAATGTATATATTACATTATCTGTTGTATCGATCGGATTCAGTCCGATTTTAATTTGATGTTTCTCACCTTTGAAAAGTTCAGACGGATTCTTCATCTCATCAAGCTTAACATCTGTCAGGTGAATTTCTTTTACTGTCACTGTACAAGAAGCTGTATGTTTTCCATCGGCTGTTGTTGCTGTGATTGTAGCTGTGCCTTCTTTCAGTGCTTTTACTGTTCCGTTTGCATCAACTGCAGCTATATCCGCCGCGCTGCTTGTCCATTTTACTTCACGGCTATCTTCTGTATTGCTCGGAATAAACGATACTTCAAGTTTCTCTGTTTTACCTTTCAGAAGATCTGTAATTTCTGTTTTATTCAGCGCAATACTTTCTGTATGGATCGGAACTTTTACTTCACATACTGCTGTGATCTTATTGTTTGCTTTTGCTGTTGCGATAACTTTTGTTTTTCCGCCTGCAACTGCTGTAACAACACCATTTTCATCAACTGTTGCTACGCTCTCATTTTCGCTCTTCCATGTAACAGCTTTTTCATCTGTTGTATCTGCCGGAAGATATGTTACATTCAGGTTTGCTTTCTGACCTTTTTCAACTGTCACCTTGTCCGGTGTCACTTTGATGCCTGTCAATTTTGCATTAACCGTAACTGTACATTCAGCTTTATGTGTACCTACTGTTGCCGTAATCTTTGTTGTGCCTGTTGCTTTCGCTGTAACGACACCATTTTTTACTGTTGCGATCTTTTCATCGGCGCTTGACCATGTAACTGTCTTATCATCTGTTGTATCTGCCGGTGTATAAATCACTTTAAGAGCTTCACTGCTCTGACCTTTGGAAAGTTCCAAAGCTGTTTTATCAAGTGAAATTCCTGTCAGTTTCTTCTCCTGTACTGTAAGTGCACAAGTTGCTGTAAGTTTTCCGACCTTTGCAGTAATTGTTGCGCTGCCGTCTTTTAATGCTGTCACTTTACCGTTTGCATCAACTGTCGCTACGCTCTTATCGCTGCTCTCCCATGTTACTGCTTTGTTATCTGTCGTATCTGCCGGATCATATTTCACTGACAATGTCTTTGAAGTACCTTTTTTCAATGTAAGAGTTGCCGGATCTACAGTAATTTTTTTCAACGGATTGTTTACTGTGATCTTTACACTGTCGCTCTTGCCTGCTGCTGTCGCTGTAATTGTTGCGTTTCCAACTCCGACAGCCTCAACTTTACCTTTTGAATCAACTGTCACAACATCTTTATTAGAACTCTTCCATGTAATTGTCTGACCTTCCAACGCTTCTGCAGGTGTTCCTGTCACTGTAAGTGTCTCGGAAGTACCTTTCGTCATTGTAAAGTCTTCTTTGTTGATCTTAAGAGAAGAAAGTTCGATTGCAACCGGGATTTCTCCGTTTTCAATCTTATTACCATTTTTATCTAATGTTGTTAATGGAACATCTTTGCCGTCGATATCAGTTCTGTCATTATCATTTGTTCCTGTCTGAATTCCTACACAATTAAAGCCCATAAGACCTGAGCCTTTTGCATTCTCATTAACTGTTACATCAAACGTAAAAAGTAATACATCTTTATTTACCGGATTACCTTCCTTCATTTCAAGCAGTACTGAAAATCCACCTGCTGTATATACGTCTTCCTCATCTACAATAAACATAAGATTCTTTTTGAGAACATTATTTGGATCTTGCTCCAAACTGTCCTTCACATATGTATATACCTTTGTGTCAAAATCAAATCCGCCGACAACCTGCATCACGTTTCCATTTGGCTTAAGCAACATTCAACATGAACCTTATCACCGGGTTTCATGTTTGTGACATCCGTCTTAGTTATAATTGACGTACATCGTTCGCAGCCTGTACATCCA
>ENA-OQAA01000176-OQAA01000176.1-human-gut-metagenome-genome-assembly--contig:-NODE-176-length-46798-cov-6.301751_pt1 | contig 46798 bp, 49 predicted proteins | sample MGYA00242489_ERZ504515 | MGnify/ENA primary metagenome ERZ504515 (study PRJEB26092, sample SAMD00036237) | human gut metagenome | host: Homo sapiens | study: EMG produced TPA metagenomics assembly of... | reverse complement strand
AGAACGTCAAATACCTGATCAATTACAGAAGCGTCATGGCAGACAAAAGCACTGCCGCAATTTCTGGATAACAGAAAATTCATTCCTTTTTTATCTTTGTCAACGTTGCCTGCATGGTTTCCCCTCCTTACTTTACAGACTCAATGATATCCAGAAGCTCTGCAACACCCGGATAGCGCTCGCAATAATCTTCTATCATTCCTTTGGTCGCTTCACGGAATGCATCCTTATCTACATCCTCTACAAATTCCACACCCATTTCGTTCTTCGCTTCCTCGACCGCATCATTAATCGCTTCTTCCCATAATATCTTATGGCTGTCTGTAGACTCCTGTGCCGCTTCCAAAATAATCTGCTGATCCTCCGGGCTGATGGTATTCCATATCTTTGCGCTCATCACCATAACATCTGGAATCATCGCATGTTCATCTTTGGAATATACTTTACAGATCTCTCCATGTTTTCCCGTTGTCAGCGCCGTCTCATTGTTCTCTGTTCCATCAATGATCCCCGTCTGAAGAGAGGTATACACATCACCATAAGACATTGCAACCGGCGTTCCCCCCATAACATCCAACATATCTGTCTGGGACTCCATATCCTGTACACGGATTTTTAATCCTTTTAAATCTTCCGGTGTACGGATTGCTTTGTCTTTTGTATAAAAAGAACGTGCTCCAGATGTATAATACGTCAGTGTCACAAATCCCTCATCCTCTGTAGAAAGGAAGAAATCATGCATCTCATCAGAATCCATTACATGATAGAAGTCCTCGGTATCGTCAAAAATATACGGAAGTCCGAATGTATTATACCCTTCTTCATAAGTTGCCAAAATCGGAGACGCAACCTTTGTCATGGCAATGACACCTGCTGTCAGTTGTTCCATAGATTCTGTCTCACTTCCCAACTGGGCGTTCGGAAAAATTTCCACTTTGATTCTGCCGTCTGTACGTTCTTCTACTTTTTCTGCAAATTCTTCCATTGCAATATGTACCGTATGAGTCTCACTCAATCCATGTGACAGTGTCAGTACCATCGGATTCTCTGCCGTTGCTTCTTCACTGCCTGACACACTCTTAGCTCCGCATCCTGCCAGAAGGCCTGCGCTCAATCCCATTACAAGCAGCATCGAAATTGCTTTTTTCATCTCGTCTCATTCCTTTCTTTTTACATTCCGATCATGTCAAACTGTTCAAATGACACAATCACTTCATAATCCTTCTTCGGATTCTTATATTTGATCTGCACAGATTTCAGACTCTGGCTGTAATACCAACCTTCTTGTGCTGCTTCAAATTTCTTTCTGTGCAGGAAATGAGGAAGTTCATGTCCGTCTGCCTTTACCCAGTACGGAGCTTTTTCCCGATGAATGACATCCAGATAAATATCCTCGACCGCAGTCTCATACTCCCCTTCATTCCGGAAGCTAAGTACCGTCTGCTCTCCTGCCTTGATATCCAGAACAGTTTTTAAATACCCGCCGTTTGCATAGTCCATTGTCTCTCCGTCATCCTCATAGATCACGAAAGAACTGTCTTTATCCGGTGCACAAAGGATCTTCAATCCTGTTGCTTCCTGCGTCATCAGATTATTCATCTGATTCAACGCCATCGGCACGATTGCTCCACTTCTGACAAAAAGTGGGATACTGCTCAAATCAACCGAGAATTCGATTGTCTGTCCGCCTTCATAACGCGCTCTTGTGTAGAAATCGTAAAATACTTCTCCATCCGGCAGATATACCTTGCGGGTTTTTGCTCCCTTTTCTACCACGTTTGCCACTAGAAGCGCATCTCCAAACATAAAATCCACACCTTCATCATAACATTTCTCATCATTCTGAAATGCACTGCAAAGAGGTTCCATGATCGGCAGCCCTGTTTCATGAGCACGCTCCATCAAAGAATACAGATATGGGATCAACTGATAACGGAATTCAATCGCTTTCTTGATATATTCTTTGCAGCCGCTGTACATCCATGGTTCTGTTACCGTATTATCCGTATTTGTGGAATGAATGGAAAATCTTGGCTGAAATATCCCGTTCTGGATCCATCTCACCAGTAGTTCCGCCTCAGGAGCCGGACCATAAAATCCTCCGATATCACATCCCTGGTTTGCGACTCCGGAAAGTCCCATTCCCAGAATTGTTGCAATATTATATTTTAATGCTTCCCAACATGTCAGATTGTCACCAGCCCATGTTTGTGCATATTTCTGGATTCCACAATGACCGGAACGACAAACAATATATGGTCTTTGATTTTCAAATATCTCATGCACAGCTTCATCTGTGATGTGACACATAATATTCGACATCACAGACTTCAGCTGACCAATCGTTGCTCCCTTTCCTTCAAAATCACAACGACAGTCTTTATCGATCATGCTGTCATATTCGCAGTTGTCATTCCATACAGAACTAGTCCCATACTCCAGAACATTCTCTTTTAACATAGCTTTCCAGTTATCTCGCGTTTCCTGCTTTGTAAAATCAACAAAAACACCTTTTCCGCCCCACCATGTTCCAATTCCCGGCTCCTCTGATCTGCTTGCTCTTACAAACATTCCTTTCGCCTGCATCTCTTCCTTCTTTGGATGCAACAGCAAGATTCCCGGTTTCACATTTGGTGATACGCAAATCCCACGGTCTTTCATCTGTTTGAAAAAATCTTTTGGATCTTTGAAACGTTTTTTATTCCATGTAAAAACGCAGCGTTTGATTCCTTCTTCTGTCTCAATCGCACAATATCCTGAGGAAAGCTGGAAGCCATCCACTGGAATTTCTTCTTCTTTCGTTGTGTCAATAAATTCCAGGATTGCATCATCACAATCTTTCTCTAACTCCGGATAGTACATAGACGATCCCAGATAGCCCAATGCGTAACGCGGAAGCAATGCGGATTTCCCTGTCAAATCAGTATAACGCTCTACCACATCCCGCACCTGTGGTCCTGTGATCAGAAAGAGGTCAATATCTCCTCCATCTACACGATACGTGCTGTGAGGCTTCCAATAATTACTTTTCTCACGTCCCATATTGAAATCACACTCATACGTATTGTGATAAAAATATCCCACTGCCTTCTTGGTTTTCTTATTCAGTTTGATATAAAATGGAATATGCTTATAAAGAGAATCTGTCTCCTTCGGATTATATCCCATAGCGTCTTTCGGCTCATGTTCATAAATTTCTGAGCTTTGTTAAACTCTCCGCTTTTCTCACCAAATCCATAAAAACAATCATCTTCTGTAATCTCACTTGTGTGAATGCGACGGTTATTGCTGTCCTCCATGTAGGCTAAATCTACAATATCCGCATGGATCTGTGTATTCTCTGCATCATAAACACAAATACGAAATGGATTTTTTTCCACTTCTACTCTCAAAACTTTTCCCTGGATTACCGCTTTTTCTAACCCATCTGTCAACTGGGCTTCTGCTGTCTGAATCCGTTTCCGATAATGTTTCATAAACATATCCATACGATCTTCCCATGCAGTTGTCACCAGACTGTAAGATTCTTCCACAAAATCTCCGTCAAAACCTGCACGAATCCGAACAACAGAATCCGTTAAAAACCAGATACGAATCTCCACGCCATCCGTAGATATCGAAAAATAATTTTCTATCTGTTTTACAGCTCCTGCCTGTAAACATATCTTCATCCCTTTTCTCCTCCTGTTTTCTTTTCCCGGAAATCATTTTCCTTTCAATTTCTAAAAATATTATAAAAAAACAGAGTACCTAAAGGTAGACACATTTTGTGATATTCCAGCCATTATTTTACCTTTCTTGCTATTTTCCTTCTTGCCCATCTTTCTTTTTTATGCTAATCTTCTTCTTATAGGATTTATATATTTTGCTTTTTGTTAGATATGCACAATTTTTAGACCTCTATTTTGTGCAGAAAGGAGATGAATTATGTTAGATACTGCTGCGATTATTATTTCGCAAGGAAAAAAAATTGCTTACGCTTATGCTGAAGGAGTGAATGATAATATGACCCAGTCCCATTTTCACGACTTTTTCGAGTTATACTATCTTCTGGAAGGTGAGCGGATGCATATGATAGAAGGTGAAATTTATCATCTTACTGCGAATGATTTTGTTTTGTTTCCCCCTCATATCATGCATCACTCCTATGGTGAAAAGGACATGCCTTTTAAACGAATCGTGTTATATTTTTCTCCTGACCTGATCGCAAATGACACCATTTGTCAACTGCTTTCAGAAAAAGAACTTCTTTTTGTGAACGAAGGATATATTCCAAACCAGATTCTTTCTCTTCTTTTGTCTCTCACTCATGAAATAGATGTTCCAGGCAAATACCACGATGCCTATATCTGTAATCAACTGAACGGACTCCTGTTAAATATGCTGCGTCTGGATTTTGAAGCCGTAAAAAGCATCCCAAAAACTCGTTCTGCAAAAGCTGTAGACTATATTCACAATCACTACATGGAAGATATCTCTGTGAATCAACTGGCAGAAATACTCTATGTAAGTCCCTACCATCTGTGCCATGAATTCAAGAATGCAACCGGGAAAACGATTATTCAGTATTTGAATACCACACGCATTCTCCATGCACAGAGACTGATGTTAGAAACCGACTATAATATCACTCAAATCAGTAGAGAAGTAGGATTTTCCAACCTGACTCATTTCAATCGGACTTTCAAAAAAATTACAGGTGTCGCTCCTCGTGAAAAAAAGAAATTATATCAAAAATAAAAAAGATGGAACTGCCGCTTCACGATCTGATCGTAAAAAACGATAGTTCCATCCTTTTTCATTTATGCTCTTTTTACGAGCACTTCTGTCTCATATTTTTCGATTTCTTCAAACCAGCTTTCTGCCGGAACATTGCATCTTCTGCAGTACTCCTCCCAGATATCTCCGATTGGAAGTGTCTTGCACTCTTCCATTACCACCATTTTCTTTGACATCTGATTGGTATCCTGAAGTTCTTTTAAGAGTGCACTTGGTGTACAAAGTGCATTCAGCAGCGCTTTCTGGAAACTTCGAAATCCTGTTACCCATGCAGAGATACGGTTAATGGATGCATCGAAATAATCCAAGGCAATATAAGTGCGGTCAAGACCGCCTTCGCAGCGAACGATTTCCTGTGCGATTTCCTTTGTCTCATCATCAAACAGAACTACATGGTCAGAATCCCAACGAATCGGACGTGTCACATGCAGTGCGATTTCCGGGAAGAAGGTCAAAAGCGCCGGGATCTTATCGGAAACAACTTCTGTCGGATGATAATGTCCGTTATCCATCAGCGGCAGGCATTTCTCTTTGTTCATTGCCGCATAGCTCAGCGCAAATTCTGCAGAACCAACTGTGTATGCCTCAACTCCGATTCCGAATACCTTAGATTCTACACAAGGTTTTACCATCTTCGGATCATATGGCTCAGAAAGGATCTCATCGATGGATTCTTTGTAGCGAACTCTTGGTCCCATACGGTCTGCAGGCACATCTTTGAATCCGTCTCCTGTCCAGATATTCATCACACATGGGATTCCTGTCTGCTCTGCAAAATACTTGGAAATACGGATACATGCTTTTCCATGCTCAATCCAGAATTTCCTTGTCTCTTCGTCCGGGCTTGAAAGTGTCAGTCCGTCTTTTACTTTCTCATGAGAGAAGAATGTTGGATTGAAGTCCAGTCCCATTCCTCTTTCTTTTGCAAAATCTACCCATTTCTGGAAGTGTTTAGGCTCCAGTTTATCACGGTCAACAAATTCTCCCTCTTCAAAAATTGCGTAGCACGCATGCACATTGATCTTCTTTGCTCCCGGCATCAGGCTCATTGCCTTGTCCATATCCGCCATCAATTCTTCCGGTGTTCTTGCTTTTCCAGGATAGTTTCCTGTTGTCTGGATTCCACCTGTCAGAGGGCCATCGTGATCAAATCCTGTCACATCGTCTCCCTGCCAGCAGTGCAGAGAAACAGGTACCTGCATACATTTTTCAATTGCCGCGTCTGTGTCTACTCCTAATTTTGCATAGATTTCTTTTGCTGATTCATATCTTGTCATCGCTTTATACCTCCTGATTTTCATTTCCGTTTTCATCATAGTGACGGATGTCAAATGACTTGCCGATGCAGGTTCTTGCCTCAGGCAATGATGTAAACACTCCATCATGAAGCATCTGAACCGTGATATTTCCAATTGCAGTCGCCTCTGTCGGTCCTGCCGACACTTTTTTCTTTGTATATTTTGCAGTCAGTTCGTTGAGATAACCTGCGTTCGCACCACCACCGACTACATAAATCGTATCGTATGTATTCCCTGTAATTTCCTCGATCTCCCGAATCGTCTCTCCATAACATTTTGCAAGACTGTTGTAGATCACTGCCGCAATCTCCCCGATTGTCTCCGGAATCTGCTGATTACTCTCTCTGCAAAACGTCTGTACTGCTTCTATCATGCTCTTTGGAGCAAGGAAACAATCATCATTGCAGTCCACTAAAGAAGTAATCTCCTCTTTGGATGCCTGTTCACATATCTGCGCAAAGGAAAGCTCTTCTTTCCATTCTTTCTTGACAGACTGGATCATCCACAGCCCCATGATGTTCTTCAGAAAACGGAAGCGGTAATCATATCCTCCCTCATTTGTGAAGTTTGCCCGCATACTTTCCATGGAACAATCCGCATCTTTTCTCTCAATTCCCATCAAAGACCAGGTACCGGAACTGATGTAGATCGCATTGTCATCATTCGTCGGAACTGCAAGCACTGCAGATCCGGTATCATGCGTTGCCGGAAGTACAACCGTACAATCAAATCCAACTTCCTCCTGAATTTCTTTTGTAAAGTTTCCTACAACCGTTCCCGGCATGGAAATCTCTTTGAAAATCTTCCTGTTAAACCCAAGCAGATCGATCAGTTCGTAATCCCAGTCTTTTGTCTGAGGACTTACAAGCTGGGTCGTTGTCGCATTGGTGTATTCCATCTTCTTGACTCCGGTCAACAAAAACTGGAAGTAATCCGGGATCATCAGCATGGATTCTGCCTGTTCCAGCTGCTCCGGATAATTTTCCTTTACCGCCATCAGCTGATAGATCGTGTTGAAAATCTGTTTCTGGATTCCGGTTCTTGCATACAGAGCTCCCAGCGGAATCTTTTCATACACCTTTTCATCCATTCCATTTGTACGGCTGTCTCTGTAACCTGCTGTATCCCCCAGAATCTTGTCATTTTCATCCAGCAGTACATAGTCTACCGCCCAGGTATCGATTGCCATAGATACCGGAATTTTCCCAAGCTCTTTACATACTTTCAATCCGTTTTTGATTTCTGTAAACAGACGCTCTACATCCCAGCAGAGAGTCCCGTTTTTTTCTGTCATTCCATTCGGGAAACGGTATACCTCTTCCAGCTGCATTTTCCCGTCTTTCATACTTGCCAGCATATGACGGCCACTGGATGCGCCAATGTCAACAGCCAAATAATATTTATCCATTTTCTGCCTCCCTTTCGCACTTTATTTAACTCTATTATATGAAATAAAAAAGTGTAAAAAAGGACGCTATTTATATAAAACAGCGTCCTTATTTGCACTCTACTCCGCCAGCTGCAGTGCTTCTACCAGCGCCAGAATTGTCAAAGACTGACCATACGCCATCGGCGCGATCAGAATGTTTTTGTAATGATCTGCATCATATCCCATACCTGTTCCACCGGATACGTTTAATACCGTTCCGTCTTTATCGATATTTTTCAGAATCGCCTGCACACCCTTCCATGCACATTCCAGATATGAATCGTCCAGGATCCCCATTTTGATTCCTTTGAGAATTCCTGCCACGATGGCCGCAGAACCGGAAACTTCTTCGTAGCTGTCCGGGTCTGTCAGAACTGTATGCCACAATCCGCTCTTACTCTGCAGTTCCTTCAGCTTTCTCACCTGTGCTTTGTATGTATCCACAATGATGGTTTTCACACCTGCATTGAGTGTTCCTTTGAACATATCCACATAGTCCAGAATTCCCAGTGTGAACCAGCTGTTTCCTCTGCACCAGAAAATACCACCGAAGTTATCCATACGGTTAAAGGACCATCCGTGATAGAATAATCCGGTATATGTATCATACAGATATTTGATATGCATCAGCACCTGATGGATGGACTCGTCGATCCACTCCTGTTTCTGATATTTCTGCCCCATTTTATTCAAAAATAATACGGTCATGAACAGAGTATCGATCCACATCTCGCTTTCATTTAAGCGTACACCCTGTCTGTCACCGTTGGCACTTGTGACATGCTGGAATCCGCCTCTTTTGTTCTCGGAATGCAGTTCATCAGCCAGGAAGCCCAGTCCAGACACAGATTTTCAAATTCTTTATCCTGATATTGTTCATTTAACTCTGCCAGTGTCAGAAGCGGGGTTGTTGTATTGATATTTCTGGACGGAAGTCCATCTGCGATATTTCCTTTGAACCACTGGTGCAGAAATGTTTTATAATCATCATTTCCCTGTATTTTCATCATTTTGAGAAGTCCGTACAGCCCCACTCCCTGCGGCCAGTCCCACTCTGCAATCCCAAAGTCACGCTTAAAAAAGCCGATTGCCTCTCCGCCGTCTTTTAATTCAGCTTCATTTTCCGGACCGCCAAGGTTCATTAGTTTTTCTACGACCAGATTCAGTTTTTGTTCGATCAATTCTCTTTTTATATTCTTCATTTTCTTTTCCGGCATTTTATGCCAATCCTTTCATATAGCTTTTTTACGGTTTCTATCTTATAATAGTTTTAACAAAGCACACGCTGCTCACAACAAAGGAGATACTGTATGGATACTATCATTTATTATTCAGAAATGGAAGGAATTTCTCTGGAACATTTAAAACGTTCCAGTGGTTATGATATGCGTTCCAATCATTTTCATAATGAATACGAGATTTACTTTCTCACAGAAGGAGAGCGCCTCTTTTTCTTCAACAACCGTGCCTATCAGGTGAAAAAAGGCAGCCTGATCCTGGTGGATACAAATCTGATCCATATGACACATGCTCCGGAGGATGACACAACCGGATACACGCGAATCATTCTGTATATTGATAAATTCAAAATGCAGCAGTTTGATGAAAAATTTCCGCACCTCAATCTTGTTCCTTTTTTTCGCGAACACTATGGAGTTTATAATCTGACGCAGAAGCAGCAGGAAAAATTTTTACATATGTATGAAGTACTAAAGACTGAATTTTCCAACCGCAGCCGCAGCTACAAAGCCTTGATCGAGATGGAAATCATCCACTATTTTATTGACTTTATCAGAGACAACCCGGAGCTGACTCCGATCAAAGATGAAACTGCCATTCATAAGAGCAGCAAGTATCAGACAATCTATAACATTGCCGACTACATTTCTGATCACTACGCAGAATCCATCTCTTTAGACGGCCTCGCCGGAGTCTTCTATCTGAGCAAGTTCTATTTAAGCCGCTCATTTAAAGAAGTCACCGGCTACGGCGTCAACGAGTATGTCAATATCCTGCGTACAAAGAGAGCCAAACAGCTCCTTGAGGAGACCACTCTTAGCGTCTCCGAGATTGCCGGTACGGTCGGCTATGAAAGTATTACTTATTTTGAAAAAGTATTCAAAACCTACATGAGTATTTCACCGTTAAAGTATCGCAAAACCCTAAACGGAATTACTTACAAAAACAAGATTACTCCAGAAGCCCCAAAACAGTAGGGAGCCATTCGCTGAGTGCCGGAATGTAGGTTACCATCATCAATGCTGCAAAGATTGCCACAAAGAGCGGGATCAAATGTTTCATAACCTGCTCAACCCGCAGTTTTGCCACACTGCATCCCACAAACAGTACGTTTCCAACCGGCGGTGTGATCGTTCCTACAGAAAGGTTCATAACCATCATGACACCAAAGTGGATCGGGCTCATTCCAAAGCTCTGTACGATTGGAAGGAAGATCGGTGTGAAGATCAAAAGTGCCGGCGCCATATCCATAAATGTTCCCACGATCAGAAGGAAAATATTGAGGATCAGCAGGATCACATATTTATTACTTGAAATTCCAAGAACCAGTTTACTGATTGCTGCCGGCAGCCCTGTAAAGGACATTACAAATGACAATACAGAAGATGCTCCGATGATCAGCATAACGATTGTTGTCATAACTGCTGCATCCACCAGCAGCTTCGGAATTTCACTCAGTTTGATCGTTCTGTAAATAAACACGGAGAGGATAAAGGCGTATGCAACCGCAACACCGGATGCCTCTGTCGGCGTAAATTTTCCAGATAAAATACCACCGATGATAATCACGACCAGAAATAAACTCGGGATTGCATCCCATATTGTCTTCCCTACGATTTTTGCAGTCAGTTTGTCTCTTTTAATTACATATCCCTGCTTTCTTGCATAGAAGAATGCAACTACCATGCAACATGCAGCCCACAGAAGTCCCGGAATCCATCCAGCCATAAACAGTGCCGCTACCGAAGCACCACCACCTGCTGCCGAGAATACGATAAACGCTGTTGTCGGAGGAATCAGCTGTCCAACGGGAGCCGTTGCGATATTGACTGCTGCCGCAAATCCCTCATCATACTTCTGCTCTTTTTCCAACGGGAGCATAACTCCACCGATTGCAGTTGCCGCTGCAATACCGGAACCGGAAATTGAACCGAACATCGCATTTCCCGCAATGTTTGTCAGTGCCAAAGATCCCGGTACTTTTCCAAGAACCAACAGTGCGAGATTGATCAATCTCTTGGCAATACCACCGCTGTTCATCAAAAGACCTGCCAGAATAAAAAATGGTACTGCGATCAGGGAAAAGCTGTCAATTCCACTGACCATCTTCTGCGCAGAAACAAACACACCAAATCCAGGTGTCAAAAATGCAACGATTGTTACCAACGCGGAAACAATGATGCTATACGACACCGGCACACTAAATGCCAGCATCAGGAAAAATACAATTACAAGTAAGATTGCTGCCTGAATTTCCATTTATTTTCCCTCCTTTAATTCTGTGAACCATCTTTTCAAACGCTCCAAACAATACAGCACCATCAGACATCCACTGATTGGAATACATACATAGTAAACCTGCATCGGAAGTTTCAGTGCGGCTGAAATCTGTCCTGCTGAGTTTGCAGTTACCATGATTCCACCTACAATAAATACTGCAATACTTAAGATCAATACGATGATCTCTACTGCGATCTTTGTTCGGATCTGATTCTTTGACTGAAATTTATCCACCAGCACACGAATCGACAAATGCTGATCTTTTCCATAAGCGTACGGTGCCCCAAGCATCGTCATCCAGATCAGTGCGTATCTCAAAAATTCCTCCGTCCACTGACTTGGATCATTTAACAGAAATCGTGTGATAACCTGCCAGCAACAGGCAAGAACCATGACCGCAACAAGTACGGAGATCACTGTTCCCAGAATTTTATTTATGATCTTCATTACTTCTCCTCCTCTTCTGCAACGGCATATTTTTGAATATCTTCGTAGAGGCTCTTGTAAGCGTCCCCTTTACTTTCAAACGCCTCATGCATTGGCTGAACTGCTCGATAAATTTACTCTTATCAATATCTCTGTAAACAGTCACACCATGCTCCTGTGCTTCTTCAATGGCATCATCCATCATCTGCTGATATTTTGAAACAAAATTCTCATTCAATTTCACAAGACACTCTTTTAAATATTCCTGCTGTTCTTTGCTTAAGCTGTCCCAGACTTTCGTACTGATAATGTAAATATCCGGTGAATACTGATGCTCTGTGTATGTATAAGATTTTACAATCTCTTCATGTTTGTCAACTGTCAGTGCCAGCTCTGTATTTTCCGCACCATCTACGATGCCCTGCTGAAGAGACGTGTACGTTTCACTGGATGCCATCGGTACCGGTGAGCCGCCCATCAGTTCGATCATCTCCATGGAAGTACTGCTGACCATGGCACGTATTTTCTTTCCTTTCAGAACAGAAGGATCTGTCACTGCCTTATCTTCTTTGAGATAATAATTTCTTGCACCATTTGCATAATAACCAATTGCAATGTATCCTTTGTCCCTTGTAGATTCAAACAGTTCCTGAATCCCTTCACTGTTTGCCATTGCATTGTAATAGTGTTCCTGATTGCGGAACAGATATGGCAGTGAGAAAATAGAATATCTCTCATCAAACTGTCCCAGTGTATTGGCGCTTACTTTCGCCATATCCAGTACACCTGCCTGTACCATCTCTACCGTGGAAGGCTCTGCTCCAAGCACACCACTCGGATAAATATCCACTTCCAGATTCTTGGAACTGTCTTCTGCTGCCAGATCTGATAAATACTCGATCGTCTCTCCGATCTCAGAATCTGCCGCCTGTCCATGTGCCATTCTAAGCTGCACCTTTTCACTGCTTGTCTCACTTTTTACTGCCACAAAGGTATAAATTCCTACTGCGATCAATGCGATCACGAGTACAATCCCTATTGTTTTTTTCATTCCCTTCATGTTTCCTCTCCTGTTCATAGATTCAGTTTTTATTTTTTCGGGCCCTTATTTTTATGTGAAAATAGTATCACATGAAGGGAGCTGATTCTCATACTATCTTGTCCGCAAACTCATTTTTTCAAATTATCTTGTTGTTTTTTATCAATTTTACCAATTTCACTTTTATTCAAACAGCAAATCTGCTCATTTTATCAATTTTCCATATTATTTTTATCATTCCCAATCCTTTTGTTTATTATATACAAATTTATCGCTCTATTTTTATGCATATTGCCGAATGCTATTTTGACGTTATGCTGATTGTTTTTCTGCATTTTTCTTTGTTTTTTATGAAACAAAACATATTGAACCGCAATATTTTTTTCAATTTTTCTGATTCCATCAAAAAGATGGCTGACATCAACCATCTTTTTTCTTCTTATATTTAGATATTCTCTTTCAAACACGCTCCACCCACAACTTTCTCATATACGCAATATCCTTCTGCGCCGTCTTTGGCTCTAATTCTTCCCTTACAACCACAATCTCCGGTTTATGCTGCTTCATCCACTTCACAATCTCACCATACCGGATCACACCGTCTCCAAGACAGACCGGACAATACTCTTTGTTCGGCCCTTCTACAAAATCTTTCATATGGATCGCTTCGATCTTATCTCCCAATGCCTGCAGCCATTCTTTCCAGTAAGCATCCTGATCGATCTTTGGAAATTCCAGCACATTTGCCGGATCAAAGATCATTTTCAAATGGTCGCTGTTCATCTTTTCAAACACTTCTACCGTTGTCTCCAGATCCTCCAGCGGATGCCAGTAGACCGGTTCGATGGCCATATCCACATCCAAACGTTCTGCTTCTTCCACCAGACGTGCAATACTGTCCATCATATATGGATGCCAGATCTGCTTTTCTTCCCGGCTCAGACGCGGGTATGCCGTCTCTGTTCCGACGATGGACGCTCCCAGGATCTGATTGAACTTCAGGCATTTTTTGAACGTATCCAAGGCATTTTTCCGCACTTCATCATCCGGGTTTCCAAGATCCATGTAGCATCCCAAAATCTGGATCTTGATCTTCTCTTCTTCAAAATTTCTGCGGATCCTCTCCACCAGCTGCGGTGTTACTTCCTCATAAGAATTGATCTCCGAAAATGCTTTTGGCAGCACAAGCTGTGCTGCTCAATGCTTTCGGATCTCAATAGTTTTGCCAGATGATCCACCGGCTGTTTTCCATAGTCATGCGTTCTCGCTGCTACTAACATATTGATCTCCTCTTTATTATTTTCAATTTCTTATGGCTGTTTTCCGATGTATGCCAGGATTCCTCCGTCTACATACAGAATGTGTCCATTTACAAAATCAGATGCATCGGATGCAAGGAATACTGCCGGTCCCTGAAGGTCTTCCGGTGTTCCCCATCTTGCAGCAGGTGTTTTGGAAATGATAAACTGATCGAACGGATGTCTGCTTCCGTCTGCCTGCACTTCACGCAGCGGCGCTGTCTGTGGTGTTGCAATGTATCCAGGTCCGATACCGTTACACTGGATGTTGTACTCACCGTACTCAGAGCAGATGTTCTTTGTGAGCATTTTCAGTCCGCCTTTTGCTGCTGCGTATGCAGATACTGTCTCACGTCCAAGTTCACTCATCATAGAGCAGATGTTGATGATCTTTCCGTGTCCTTTTTCTTTCATTCCCGGAATCACTGCTTTGGAAACAATAAATGGTGCGTTTAAGTCTACATCGATCACTTTTCTGAACTCGTCTGCTTCCATTTCAAGCATTGGTTTTCTCATGATGATTCCGGCATTGTTTACCAGGATATCAATAATTCCAACTTCTTCGTTGATTTTTGCAACCATTGCTTTTACCTGTGCTTCATCTGTTACGTCACATACATATCCGTGAGCTTCGATTCCAGCTTCTTTGTATGCTGCAATTCCTAAATCAACTTTCTCCTGTGTGATGTCGTTAAAGCAGATTGTTGCACCTGCCTCTGCATATGCAGAAGCGATCCCGAATCCGATTCCGTAAGAAGCACCTGTTACCAGTGCGATTTTACCTTCCAGTGAAAAATTTACCATAACTGTTTCTCCTTCTCTTCTATCAATTATCTCAGGTCTTTGTTTGCAATTGTATCCATATCGCCGTAATCCTGGTTTTCTCCGCACATTCCCCAAATGAATGTGTATGCTTTGGATCCACATCCGGAGTGGATGGACCAGCTTGGAGAGATCACTGCTTCTTCATTGTGCATGATGATATGTCTTGTCTCCTGTGGTTCTCCCATGTAGTGCATTACGAATGAATCATCATCCATGTCAAAGTACAGATATACTTCCATACGTCTGTCATGTGTATGAGATGGCATTGTATTCCATACGCTTCCCGGAAGAAGTTTTGTCAGTCCCATCGCCAGCTGACAGCTTTCTACCTGTCCTGTTACGATATATTTATTGATGATTCTGTGGTTGGAATCTTCCAGTGTTCCGAGTTCTACTTTGTTCTCATCTTTTACGATCACAACGCCTTCTTCAGCTTCTCCCTCAAGTTTGATATGTACTGTCGGGTAAGATACGTGTGCCGGTGCACTGTTCATATAGAATTTTGCCGGGCAGGAAGCATCTTTGCTTTCAAATGAAATGTCTTTTGCTCCTCTTCCAACATACATTCCGTCTCTTGCATTTACTTCATAAACACGTCCATCGATTGTGATGATTCCATCTCCACCGATATTGATGATTCCAAGTTCTCTTCTCTGAAGGAAGTACTCTGCACGAAGCTCATCCCCTGCTGTGAGAACCAGTTTCTCATTGACCGGAACTGCTGCTCCTGTAATGATACGGTCAATGTGGCTGTATACCAGATTGATCTTGTCTGCCTGGAATAAATCCTGGATCAAAAATTCCTCTCTTAATCTGTCTGTTGTGTAGTGTTTTACATCTTTTGGTGATGCTGCTGTTCTTACTTCCATGATAATCCTCCTGTTTTTTGATTTCCCTTATTTTGACTGACTAATCTGTGTCATTTCTTGCACTTAGTATAGCATTCATTATTCCCCTATTTCTTGTGTTTTCTTGCTGTAAATCTTGAAAATTTTGAACTTCTGAACTATAATATGGGAAAAACAGGACGATTTTGAACAACCTGATGAAAGGAGACGATTTTCATGAAAGGATGTATTTCCTGCAAAGAAGCCATGCGCCAGTGTATGGATACTCATACGTTCGCCTTTGCACATTTATATAATGATGAAAAAGCCATGGATATGCACATCCATGACTGCTATGAGATTTATTATTCGATCTCCGGGGGAAAGCAGTTTCTGATCGACAATTATTTTTATGACATCTGCAATGGGGACATTTTTCTGATCAACCAGTTTGAAAGTCACTATCTGACACAGATCGACCAGCAAAAACATGAGCGCATCATTCTTTCGATCGATCCGGAATACTTAAAACAAATTTCTACGGAAACGACCAATTTAAATCATTGTTTTCAGTTTCGCGGAACGGATATGCCTCATCAGCTTCACCTTTCTCAGGAGGAGCAGACGCGGTTTATCTATTTTATCCATAAACTGCGCTCCAATTCCGGGTTTGGCGAGGATATCTTAGATCATGCCACATTTCTGGAACTGATGGTGTTTTTAAACCATGCGTTTGACAAACGCTGCCGCGCTTCTGCCGAAGAAGAGAGCAAAGCGCCCGGCTACCACGCCCAGGTGGATGAGATTCTCTCCTATATCAATACCCATATCAGTGAAAACCTGACCCTGGAAGAACTCTCTGCACATTTTTTCCTGAGCAGTTCTTATCTGTGCCGGATTTTCAAAGCCACGACAGGAACGACCATCAACAAATACATCACCGCAAAGCGAATCACCATCTCGAAGTCGCTGTTAAGTCAGGGATATTCTGTCAATGAAGCTTGTGAAGCGTGCGGATTTAATGACTACAGCAATTATCTGAAGGCATTCACCAAGGCAGTCGGGATTTCTCCGAAGAAATATGCGCAGTTTAATTCGTAGTAACCGGCAATGCTACAATAAAGACAATTATAAGAGGGGACACTGATAGGTAGTGAAAACGAACAAGTAAAAAATATTATTCTAGTGCTTTTACCTATTTGATGCTATAATTTTACCGTTGTCGCACCCAATCTGGCAACAGAAAGGGGGTGTGCTGTTTGACTGATTTACTTATATCTTTTTTGGTTTCCGTTATGGCAAGCGTAGCCAGCTACTACGTCTGCAAATGGTTAGACAGAAACGACAGTGACAACTAGCCTAAAAGAAAGCCCCGGAGTTGCGACCTCCGGGGCTTTCACTTTGTGTGCTGCTTGACACTTATATCCTTTTTAGCTACCGCTAGTATAGCATATGCGACAGCTAAAATCAAGTATTCCCTTTTTTAACTCTTTTAATTTATCTTTCAGCTCAAATCATTCCTCTTGTAGAGACTCGATTTTATCACATAATCTCTGCATCTCATCTTTATGTTCCTTTTCAAAGTCTCGTTCTACAGATGCAGCTGCATGTGCTTTATCGGCAGCGATAACAGATTTTGTAACATGTAATATTTATGAAGATCTGAAAATTGATTTTTCTGAGGTTTGATACTTTGAAACACAAAAAGCCTGAATCCAGAAATTGCTTCTCTGCTCTTCCTGTATTCAGGCTTGCTTTTCTTTCACTTTCTCACATATCCCGATACCCCTTCGGGCTGACTCCATAACACTCCTTAAATTTCCGAAAAAAATAACTGGTATTGTCATACCCCACCGACTCTATGATATCCGCCACCGACAGCCTGCTGTTCTTCAGCAAATATGCCGCCTGACGCATTCTTCTCGACTGAAGCAGCTCTTTATACGTCTTTCCCGTCCGTTTTTTGATCTCCCGGCTTAACCAGTACACGTCATATCCCATAATCTCTGCCAGCTCGGACAGACTTCCGTTTTTATAGTGCTCTTCAATATAATTCAACACCGCTCCGGTCAGTTCCCGGTCAAAAGCAGCTGTTCCGGTCTCCATCCGGTCCATATGATTCAAAAGCTGAAGAAGCAAAAGCCCCATGGTGATCTGATTACATCTCCTTTTGTTCGGCTGGTCATAGAAGATCGTCCATACCATATTTTCCACCAGATTCTGGATCGGAAGGATCTCTGCCACATGAAAATACAAATATGATGTCTGATCATTCTTTCCACACAAAGCTCCTACCAGAAATTCTTTCAACGCATTTTCTTCCTCCATATCCATCATGGAAAAAGCCGTATCAAAAAATTCCGGCAGCACAATAAAATTGACGGCAATATCCTGCTCGCCGGCCGGCAGGATCTCCTGTTCTGCATTCTGATTCAAAAACAGAAGATCCCCCGCCTCCAGAATGACCTTACTTCCATTCAGAATGTGAGTGGTTGTTCCCTGACACATGTAGATCACTTCTACATAATTGTGTTTATGCTTCGGAAAATTAACAAATCTCGTATGGGGACGTACCTGTATCAGCTTCCCTTTTTTCAACAATTTTTCGCTGTCTACGATCAGTTCCTTTTTCTCTGTATAAAGCTGTGGGTCGATCCCTCTTTGTTCATCCAGTATCCGCTGCTCTTCCTCTGTAATGACAGACAAGGCATCCAACAATTCCCTGTGCATGACTCACCTACTCCATTTTGGCAATTTCTTTTGTCAGTTCCATATACTCTGTGGCACTGCGGCTGCTTTTTTTGTATGCCATGATCGGCGCATTGTTATCCTGCGACCACTCGATCCCACTGTCCACCCGGATATAGGTATCAAATACAGGAACATCCTCCAGACTCTTTAAAGTCTCCAGAGTCTGTTTGAAATAACTCTTTCTGGTATCTACTTTCGTGATCACGATCCCGCCCAGCTTCAGATCCGGCGTGATCTGACGGACTTCCTCCAGAAATTCAAACATATTTCCCAGACCAAATAACCCCCACGGCGTGGATTCTACCGGAATGATGATCTCATCAGACGCACATAAGATGTTCATGACCCAGCCGCCCAAAGTCGGAGGCGCATCGATCAGAATGTAATCATACGCTCCGGATTCCCTTACCTGTTTCAGACATTTTCGGAGAATAAACTCCCTCTGCCATTTCGTAAACAACTCATATTCAATCGAACTCATCAACGTCGAAGAGGGATCAGATCCAGTCCTTCATATTCTGAATGTACAATATAATCCGACAGATCATCCTGCCGCTTCAATCCCTCATACAGATTCTTGTCACTCTGGGCAAATGCAAGCACCTGATCCTCATCAAACAGAGATAGAGACAGGTTCAGCTGCATGTCTCCATCGATCAGAAGTACCTTGTATCCCAGCTCCCGCAGTCCGTATCCGACATTGGAACAAGTCGTGGACTTTCCGCTTCCTCCTTTATTATTCGCAAAACATATGGTCTTTGTCTTCTTCATTGTGTTCTCTCCTTTGCCAGTCTGATTTACTGCCGAAAATTTTTTCTACCAGCATCTTATATTCTTCATATGCAGGAATTCCTGCAAAATCTTCCTGCAATGCATCTTTTACCTCAATATAATACCAGCCCATTGCAGCTTTACTCTTCATTCGAAAGCGGTTCCAAAATTCTTCTCCAACCTTCGGATACTCCCGGTCAATATCCCGGATATTGGACAGCTTGTCCGCAAGAGCGATCATCTGCACCTCTCTCGGCGCTGTTTTCAAATGTCGGATTGTCGTACTTTTTCTCTCCACCCAGGTTTTGGACTTGTCCTCACTCTCCTGCCTGACCATCTCAAGCACACGCTCGCCGAACGCCTCTTTGATCTGCTCTTTTGTCACCTGCCTGCAGTCTTCAAGTGTATCGTGAAGCAAGGCTGCACTGATCATCTCCTCATCATCCGTCATCGTTGACACAATCTTCGCCACCTCCAGCGGATGTACAATATACGGGCGCTTCGTTCCCTTTCGAAACTGTCCCTCATGTGCTTTTTCTGCAAAGCTTCGGGCTTCCTCTACATATCCGTTCCTCCTACTATGTGCACACACCGGTTCTCTATCAAAATAATAGCACAAGGGCCTGTGAATCACAACCGCAACCCGCTTTCCCCATTCGGATTTTCTGGAAATATGGTATACAAACGTTTCTGCTTCCTGTATAATAACTACAGAATTGAGAGCTGAAGGAGCAGCATTTTACAGCTGTTCTCCTTCTGGAAATGGAGTATGTTATGAACCAGAAATATGTGCTGATCACCGGTGCATCCCGCGGGATCGGCAGAGCCTGCGCACTTGCATTTGCCAGAAATCACTATCATGTATTCCTCAACTGCCGACATTCTCTGGATGCTCTGCAAGAAGTGGAACAGGAGATTCTTGCCGCGCAGGGATCCTGCACTCTCCTTCCCGGAAATGTCGGGGATCCCGATGAGGTACGAGAGATGTTCTCTGTCATTGAATCGCACTGTCCGGGACTGGATGTTCTGATCAACAATGCAGGAATTTCCTTTGTCGGCCTTTTGCAGGATATGAGTGATGCCCAGTGGTCCGAGATTTTAAATACTAATCTTTCTTCTGTATTTTACTGCTGCCGCAGCGCCATCGGTCACATGGTCTCTCAGAAAAGCGGAAAGATCATCAATATTTCCTCCATGTGGGGAACCGTCGGCGCCTCCTGCGAGGCTGCTTATTCTGCGACTAAGTCCGGTATGAACGGACTGACAAAGGCTCTTGCGAAAGAACTGGCACCAAGTAATGTACAAGTCAATGCCATTGCGTGCGGAGTGATCGACACGGCTATGAACGCACAGTTTTCGGAAGAAGAACGTGAAACTTTAAGAGAAGAAATCCCCGCCGGACGCTTTGCCGACAGCGAGGAAGTGGCTGCGCTGGCGCTCACCCTTGCATCCGGTCATTCTTACCTGACCGGACAGATCATTGGCCTGGACGGCGGTTATATTTAATTTGGAAGTATGTCATAAAGGAGTTTTCATTATGTTAGATATCAACGAAATTCAAAAAATATCCATGGACTGTTCCATGACAGAATTTGTCGGGACAACCGTACTGGATACTATCGGACTTGTAATCCCGGGCGTCAATGACGCACTGCTTCAGCAGATGCAGATTGACAAGCCTTACAAAAGTCTGGGACTGTTGAGTTCCCGTACCGGTGCTGCCGGACAGATCAATGCGGCTGACGAAGCAGTCAAATCTACCAATACCGAGATCATTTCCATCGAACTTCCGAGGGATACCAAAGGATGGGGCGGTCACGGAAACTTTATCATTATCGGCGGCTACAGTGTCTCTGATGTGCGCCGCGCCGTAGAGATCGCACTGGAATACACCGAAAAATATGCCGGGGAGCTTTATATCAGTGAGGCCGGGCATCTGGAATTCACCTATTCCGCCAGCGCTTCTCAGGCGCTGAACATGGCATTTGACGCCCCGATCGGGAAACCGTTTGGATTCTTCTGCGGTTCTCCTGCTGCGATCGGTCTTGTCATGGCAGACCTTGCGCTGAAATCCTCCCCGGTAGAGATCATCAAATACATGACACCAAACCGGGGAACCAGTCATTCCAATGAGATCATCGCTGCCGTGACCGGAGATGCCAGTGCCGTAAAAAATGCAGTCCTTACCGCAAGAGAAGTAGGACTTCAGCTTCTGATCTCTATGGGAAGCTACCCGGAAGTTCCCGGAACCCCTTATTTATAAAACACGATTTTCATAAAATGCAACGGGCTTGCTATAGTTTGCTTCTATAGCAAGCTATTTATTTTCAGTATTTTACAAAACACCTCTCCTCTTCTACAATAAATCCCATAGAATCACGAATTTACAGAACAGGAGAATTACTATGGAAAATTTTAACGCACCGTTTCGTTTTGATTATGTTGGAAGTTTTTTAAGACCTGAACACTTAAAACAGGCAAGAGCTGATTTTGAAGCCGGAAAGATCACAAAGGCTGAGCTAGAATCCATTGAAAATGAAGCAATTACAGATCTGATCAAAAAGCAGAAGGCTGCCGGATACCCTGTCATCACAGACGGAGAATTCCGCAGAAGCTACTGGCATCTGGATTTTATGTGGGGACTTGAGGGAATCGAACACATTGAACTGGATCACGGCTATTTCTTCCACGGGGAAGAAACCACTCACGGCTCTGTCCGCGTGACAGGAAAAATCAGCGGAGAACAGCATCCTTTTGTGGAACATTTCAAATTTGTCAAACAGTTTGAGGATGAGCACACCATTGCAAGACAGACCATTCCCGCACCTGCCCAGCTTCTTGCAGAACTCTTCCGGGAAGACAATGGAACACAGACTCTGGCCGTATATCCAGATCTGGAAGAACTGATTCAGGACATTGCACAGGCATACCGGACTGTCATCCGGGATCTCTACGATGCAGGATGCAGAAATATCCAGTTTGATGACTGTACATGGGGAATGTTCTGCGACAAAAATTACTGGGCGGCAAGACAAAAGGATTCCGTCAGTCTGGAAGAAGAAGCTGAAAAATATCTGCGGCTGAATAATCTCGCTCTGGAAAATGCACCTGAAGATCTTGTGCTCACAACCCACGTATGCCGCGGAAATTATCATTCCACCTGGGCATCCTCCGGCGGATATGAACCGATTGCACCGTTCCTTTTTGCCAATGAGAATGTATCTGCCTATTATCTGGAATTTGATGATGAACGCTCCGGAGGATTTGAACCACTCCGCTTTATTTCCGATGATAAAAAAGTTGTACTTGGTCTTGTGACCAGCAAGTCACCGATTTTAGAAGAAAAAGAAGTGATAAAGAAAAGAATTGCAAAAGCTGCAAAATACATTCCTCTGAACCGGCTTTACTTAAGTCCGCAGTGTGGATTCGCATCCTGCGAGATTGGAAATAAACTGACAGAAGAAGAACAGTGGGCGAAGCTTGCACTGGTGAAAGAGATTGCCCAGGAAGTGTGGGGATAGGGAAAAGTTTTACACTTTTCCCCAGATTTCTTTCGGCACATATGCCTTCACTTCAATGCCATCCGGTACATATTCCTCTGACACCAGCTGTCCCTGGGTGCGGATCAGCTGGATCTTTCCCGCTTCTGCAAAGGAATACAGCCTCTCGATATATACCTGATCTCTTCGCAGAATCTCAAGCAGCGCTTCTTTTAATTCTTCCAGGCCCTGCCCTGTCTTTGCGGAAACCGGGATTGAGTACTCTGCATGAAAATCCCGGAAATATCCCGGTGTTTCCAGTTTATCCTGTTTGTTGACTACGGTAATGACCGGTTTTCCCTCCGCACCGAGCTGACGCAGTGTCTCATAGACAACAAACATCTGGGTATCCTGATGGGGATTGGAAGCATCGACCACATGGATGATGATATCCGCGTATTTCGCTTCTTCCAGTGTGCTCTTAAATGCCTCTACCAGATGATGTGGGAGCTTCCGGATAAATCCGACCGTATCACTGAGCAGGATCTCCTGTGTATCTGCCAGCCTCAGAGAGCGTGTCGTCGTATCCAGCGTGGAAAACAGCATCGCATCCTCTAAAACACCTGCTCCTGTGAGCGCATTTTCCAGGCTGCTCTTTCCTGCTGACGTATATCCCACCAGCGCCGCCACCTTCAGATTGGAGCGTTTTCTCTGAGTACGAAGCCTCTCTCTGTGCTCTTCCACTTCCCGAAGTTCTTTTTTAAGACGGCTGATCCGCTCCCTGATCAAACGGCGGTCCATCTCCAGTTTTTTCTCTCCCGGCCCTCTTGTTCCGATGCCGCCTCCCAGGCGGGACAGAGAATTTCGAAGTCCTATCAGCCTTGCCGCACGATACTTCAACTGCGCCAGCTCTACTTGGATCTTTCCTTCTCTGCTGACAGCTCTTCCCGCAAAAATATCCAGGATCAGAAGTGTCCGATCCACGATCTTACATTCCAGCTCTTCCTCCAGATGATTCAGCTGCACGGAAGTCAGTTCATCGTCACAGATGATTCCCGTAGCGTCCGTCTCCCACAAAAGTTCCTTCAGCTCCAGGATCTTTCCTTTCCCGATATACGTCACCGGATGCATCGCCTCTCGTTTCTGGATCAGACGGCCGGCCACCTCTGCACCGGCCGTGCGTGCCAGCTCTGCCAGCTCGTCTAAGGATTCTTCCTCCGGCTCCGCATCATTTTCCTGAACGCCTACTAAAATGACGCGTTCTTTCGCATCTTCCATTTCATATAACGCCATTGCTTTTCTCCTACTCTCTCTTGCCTTCCATCGTCTGTCGGATAATACTGCGCATCATATCTTCGTTTAACTGCCCCTGCACATATCCGAACAGATTGCCATCTTTGTCTACCATAAAAGTTGTCGGGTAAGCGCTGATCCCATACTCCATAAATACCTCTCCTGTCGTATCCATCAGCACCGGATAAGTGTATCCGTTTTCCTCAAGAAATGCTTCGATCTCCTCCTGGCTTCCTTCCTGTCCGAATCCCGGCGCGGCAATTCCCAGGATCACCAGATCACTGTCTTCTTCCTGCTGTGTTTCTTCATAAATCTTCTGAATCTCCGGCATCTCATTTCTGCACGGACCACACCAGGTTGCCCAGAAATTCAAAAAGATCGTCTTTCCCTTATAGTCTGCCAGACTGTGCTCCTTTCCATACTGATCCTGCAGCACAAAATCTGTGGCCGGGTACGTATCCTGCTTTTCTTCTTTTATTTCCTTTTTCGTTGTCTCTTTTGAGGAAGTCTGTGTTCCTGCTGTTCCCGATAAATATCCGGTGATCGCGTTCATCTTGCCTGTAAACATCAAAAGTCCCATAAAGATCATCAGGATTCCTCCGATCTTCACCGTATACTTGACAACATGATTGTACTTTTTGAAAAACCCGAGCACTTTTGCCGTGAACAATCCCACTGCAAGAAACGGCAGGATAAATCCAAGTGTATACACACCGATCAAAAGGAATCCTGTCAGCTTTGTTCCTGCACTTCCCGCCATCAAAAGCACACTCGCAAGAGCCGGTCCCACGCACGGCGTCCAGGCAAAGCTAAAGGTAAATCCGAACACAAGCGCCACGACCGGTGACATCTTCAACTTGTCGAGCTTTAACCAGAAACGGTGCTCTGTACCCAGAAGCTTTGATTTTCCAAAAATCCCAAGCTGGTACAAACCGAATAAAATCACCAGAATCCCGCCGATCCTCGATACCATTGCCTGATTCTTATTGAGAAAACTTCCGGCTGCCGACACACCAAGTCCCATCATAAAAAATGCGGAGCTGATTCCTATCACAAAACAAATCGTATTGACAAACAGCCGCCCCCGTTTTCCGTACAGTTCTCCCTGCCCTGCGCCTCCTGAGAGATATCCCAGATAAAGCGGCACAAGCGGAAGGACACACGGTGAAAAAAAACTTAAAAGCCCCTGTAAAAACACGGTCACTACAGGAACTCCCACATCCATTGAAAATCCCATTTATTCTCCCCTTTCTTCTTTGATCCGGATCACAAACGCCGGAATCGGCGGATGATTTTCCCGGTTATAATAAGTACTTACAATTACTAAAAATGTTCTGGGATCCAGTGTCTTAAGATAAGACAACAGTGCCTCTTTCTCTGCGAATCCACTGTCTCCTCCACTATAGATACAAAGGCTCATGATCCCGCCTTTTTTCAGCAGGCGAAGCCTGCCTCAATTGCCTGAATGCTTGTATCAGCCTGTGTCGCGATCTGATGATCACCGCCCGGCAGATAACCGAAATTAAAGGTGATCGCTGATACGTTTTCCCGGACATAATTCTCCATATGCTCATGTCCATCCAGAATGACCTCGGCACGCTCTGTAAGTCCCGCCTCTTCCAGACGCTTTCTGGTGTGTTCTACTGCTGCTTTTTGAATATCGAATGCGTAGACCTTTCCGTCTGCCCCTGTCAGACGACAGAGAAATTCTGTATCATTTCCATTGCCGGCCGTTGCGTCCACACAGCAGTCTCCTTCTTTGATATGCTCCCTTATCATCCGATGACAATACTCGGTAATCTGATATCCCGGCATACGCTCTCCTTTCTCCTCCCCGGGAATAAAGGACGCTGACCGCAGAATCTTCTCCGCAGTCAGCGTATCCTCTTCTTCCCTTGTATTCTTTATCTGGTCTCCAGAAATTTTGCTTCTCTCTGGGCATCTGCATCGTCCGGATAGACCTGAATATACTCTGCGATCTTGGTTTTTGCATTCTCCCAGTCACCCAGCTTTTCATAACATACGATCTGATTGAACCGCATCTCCTGAAGCACTTCGCTGAAGCTTTCTGCATCTTCCATGGACGTACCGCTGTTCTGAGACAGGCTGATCCCCTGATTAAACTGCTCCAGTGCATAATTGTAATCATTCAGCTTCATCCCGCAGATTCCGAGAAGATTATAAATGACCTGATTCTTCTCTCCCCCTGCTGCCAACGCTTTTTCAAAAGCATCTTTTGCAGATGCGTAGTCTTCCTGCTCATAATACGCCATTCCCAGACCGCGGTATGCCTCCGCCGTCTTCTTGCCTTCGTCCACCGCTTTCTGAAATGCGGTCACTGCTTCTTTATAATTTCCGTCTTCCAGATACCCTGTTCCGTCTTTGAGTGCATTGGTACATCCTGTCAAAAGACAGGCAGATACTGCCAATGCAAGCAATGTTGCTCTTTTCATGTTGTACACCCCTTATTCCGGATATTTCAGCACCCAGAATGAATTCAATAAGTTGATCATCATCACTGCCATATCCGCTAAAATTGCGTTTTTCATTGTTACATAGCCAAAGGATGCCAGCACCAGAAGAAGAACTTTCATCCCAATGGCAAAGATCAGATTCTGCTTCACCGCACGAATCGTTCCTCTGGAAATCCGGATCGCATTCACGATCCTGGAAAGATCATCCTCCATCAAAATGATATCCGCTGCCTCCAGAGCTGCATCCGAGCCCAGGCCCCCCATGGCAATCCCGATATCCGCATGTGCAAGAACCGGCGCGTCATTGATTCCATCCCCTACAAACGCCAGCTTCTCATCCTCCATATGGCTTTCCATAAATTCTCTGACCTGCTCTACCTTTTCCTCCGGCATCAGCCTGCATATACATAATCCAGCTTTAACTGCCGGGCCACATCTTCTGCCACCCGTTCATTATCTCCGGTGATCATCACCGCTTCGATCTGTTGTTTTTTCAGCCATTTCAGAAGTCTGCCGGCCTCTTTTCTTACCACATCCGTGATCAGGATATAGCCCGCATACTCTCCGTCCACAGCTACGTGAACTGCTGTTCCGATATCAGCCACCCGTTGATAAAAATACCCCTGCTGGTTCATAAACTTGGAATTTCCAATCTCCAGTTGTTTTCCGTCCACAACAGCCTCAAGACCAAATCCCGGAAATTCTCTGACTGCCCCGATCCTTGCTTTGTCGATCGGCCTGCCGTAAGCCTCCCTTAAAGATCCGGAGATCGGATGACTGGAGTATGCTTCCCCATATGCTGTCAGTTCCAGAAGTTCCTCCGGAGTCATCGACTTCGGACACACTTCTTTTACCCGGAATACTCCCTCTGTCAGAGTACCGGTCTTATCAAATACAAAAGTCTCTGCCTTTGACAATGCTTCCAGAAAATTGCTTCCCTTGATGAGGACACCCTGTCTGGAAGCTGCTCCGATCCCGCCTAAGAATGCCAGCGGCACGGATACCAGAAGTCCGCACGGACACGCTGCCACCAGCACGATCAGCCCCCGATAGATCCACGCCCCCTGCTGTGCCCCTTCAAACATCATCGGCGGAAGGATCATCACCAGGATTCCGAAAAGCGTTACAAGCGGTGTATAATACCGGGTAAATTTTTCTGCAAAATTCTCTGTCTGCGCCCGTCTGTTGTCCGCATTGGATATCATATCAATGATTCTGGATGCTGTCGAATCTGCAGACGCCTTCAATACCCGTGCTTCCAGCACACCACTTAAGTTGATACTTCCGCTGTAAATATGACTGCCGATCTTCACATGCCTCGGCTCCGATTCTCCTGTCAGCGCCTTGGTATCTAACGTACTGCTCCCCTGTGTCACGATCGCATCCACGGGGATCCTCTCCCCCGGCTTGATAATAATAACCTGCCGCGGATTCAGATCTTCCGGCGGTACCTGCATCTCCCCGCCGCTGATCTTTAAATTGGCATACTGCGGACGGATATCCATAAATTTCTCAATAGATTTTCTCGTCCTGCTCATGGAAATAAGTTCCAGCAGCTTTCCAATCTGGAAAAACAGCATCGCTCCCACTGCCTCCGAATAGCGATGAACTGCAAATGCACCTGCTGTGGCAAGCAAAATCAGCAGATTCTCGTCAAACAACTTTCTTTTCTTCAGATTGTTCCAGAGCAGCCTGACCGTCGCAAAAACCATGATCAGATACGGAAGCAGAAAAATCAGCAGACGCATCTCTCTTTCCAGCTCCGCATACGAGCCTCCCACGATCGCAACAATATACAAAACGGCAGCCGCCGCACATTCTATGGCTCTTCGCTTTACTTCTTTCTTCATATCTATTCCCTGATATGTTCCATCCCCTGATTCATGATCGTCTTAATATGACTGTCCGCCAGTGAATAAAACACCGTCTTCCCCTCTCTTCGATTGACTACCAATTCATCTGTTTCAACAGTCGGAGCTGATGAGAAATCGCCGACTGTGTCATATCCAGTGTCTGCGCCAGATCACACACACACATCTCGGAACAGGACAGCACACACAGAATCCGGATCCTGGTGGCATCCGCAAATACCTTAAAAAAATCTGCCAGCCCTCTGATCTCCTGCTCTTCCGGAATCTTTTCCTGTATCTGTCTGACTGTATCACTATGAGAATGTATCAGATCACAATGTTCCACTTCTAATTTTCTCATATTCTTTCTCCCTTCCGGTTCCCCCAAAACCTGTAATCCCGCTCTTGTTTTTGAGGCACCGATTGACTTTTATTATACGAAAAAAACAGGTGCGGGTCAACGTCTTATCTGTTTCTATAAGAAAACAGAGCGGCAGAGCCTTTCGACTGTGCCGCCCTGCGGTAATATCATTGATTTTGGATTTAGAGTTTCTTATACAGAATGCGGATTGCATTCAGAATACAGATCACCGCCACACCGGTATCCGCAAACACAGCCATCCACATATTGGCCAGACCAAGCAGACCAAATACCATGACCAGTGCTTTGATCACCAGAGCAAATGCAACATTTTGTTTTGCAATTCTTCCCGTTGCTCTTGCAATCTTCAAAGACTGCGGGATTGCTTCCATAGAAGAGGTCATAAATACCACGTCTGCAGCTTCAATCGCTGCATCCGCTCCGCTTCCCATCGCAGCTCCCACATCTGCGCCTGCCAGAACCGGCGCATCATTGATTCCGTCTCCGACAAACATCACACTTCCCTGTTTCTGTCGGATCTTCTGTAATTCTGTTACCTTATCCTGAGGCAGAAGCTTTGCATGCACTTCATCAATTCCAATCTTCTCTGCCACTGCCTGCGCATTCTCTTTTGCATCTCCGGTCAGCATGACTGTCCGGATATTCTGTTGCTTCATGGCTGCCACTGCCTGCGATGCATCCTCTTTGACAGTGTCTGAAATCACAAGATATCCTGCATAGACACCGTCTACTGCCAGTAATACTTCTGTTCCATACGCTTTCGGCTGATATGCAGACAGATCTACCTGATTCTGCTCCAAAAGCCTTCTGTTTCCACAAAGTACAGTTCCTTCTGAGAGTTCTGCTAAAATTCCATTTCCGGAAATTTCTTTTACCTGTTTTGCATGCTCAACAGAAAGTCTTCTCTCGTTTACCGCTGCCATAATACTGACTGCGATCGGATGAGAAGATGCTTCTTCACAGGATGCTGCTGCCTTTAGGAGCTCATCCTGACTGTATGATCCTGCCGGAACAATCTCCTGTACGACAAAATTTCCTTTTGTGATCGTTCCCGTCTTATCCATTACAACTGCTTTTACATTCTGAAGCGCCTCGATCGCAACTCCGCCCTTAAACAAGATTCCTTTTTTAGAACCCGCTCCGATTCCTGAGAAAAATGCCAGTGGAACACTCAACACAAGCGCACATGGACAGCTGATTACCAGGAAGGTAATGGCCGTGTAAATCCAGTAGTTCCAGTCCCCGGTCAGGATCGACGGGATAATTGCTGTTGCCACTGCCAGTGCTACCACGACCGGTGTGTATACTTTTGAAAACCTTGTAATAAAACGGTCGATCTTTGGCTTGCTGGCTGCTGCATTTTCTACCGAATTCAAAATCCTTGTAACCATAGAATCTTCCAGAACCTTCTCTGCACGCATTTTCAGCACACCGGAAAGATTCACACATCCGGAAGTCACACTGCTGCCCGGTACAACGGCAACCGGAACCGGTTCCCCTGTTACTGGTGAAGTATCCAGACGGCTCTCCCCCTCCAGTACAACACCTTCCAGTGGAATCCGGTCTCCTGCACGGACGAGAAGCACATCTCCAACTTTTGCCTCCTCTGCCGGAATCTCCCGTATCGTTCCATCCTGCTCTACAAGATTCACAACCTCAGGACGCAGATCAACTGCCTCCATAATCTGACTTCTGCTTCTTGCAACTGCGATATCTTCAAATAACTCCCCTACACGATAGAAGAGCATTACACCCACTGCTTCTTTGTAATCTCCGATTACGATCGCTGCAATTGTAGCAACTCCCATCAGGAAATTCTCATCAAATACACGACCCTTTCCGATATTCTTTGCCGCAGTGATAAGAACATCCTTTCCAAGGATCAGATATCCTATGATCAATGCGAAAAAGGAAATCCATCCATTCATCTCCTGTGTAGACAGACCCAGAACAAACAGAACAGCTCCGATTCCGATCTCCCACAGATCCTTTTTATTTTCTGAAAATCTGCCTTTTGCAGACTCCCTTTTTCCGGTTGATCCTCCGTCTCTTTTTCGCACAACCACTTCACTCTCAATGGATGCACAGATTTTCTGAAACTCCTCTAACAGCTCCGCATCCGTATTCGTCACAACCTGCAGTTGTTTTGTCGCGAAGGTAATTGCAGCAAACTCTACCTGCGGCAGTGCCTGAATCTTTTCTTCCATCTTAGACGCGCAATGTGCACATCCCAGGTTTTCCAGAATATACACCTGCTTCTCTGCATGATCAAAAGTATGATCTGCCTCTTTGTGCTCCTCATGATGATGCTCGTGTCCACAGCCGCATGCATCTTCGTGATGGTGATCGTGTCCGCAGCCGCATGCATCCTCGTGATGGTGATTGTGTCCGCAGCCGCATGCATCCTCGTGATGGTGATTGTGTCCGCAGCCGCATGCATCCTCGTGATGGTGATCGTGACCACATCCACATGATTCTTCATGGTGGTGATGATCATTTTTATGTCTTTTTTCTGTCAATACTTCTTTTGCCATATCCTTTCCCTCCATATATAACATATGAATAACTGTTCATATGTTCATATAATCACAATGTAAGGGATTTGTCAAGGTATTTTTCTATTATTCGACTGTCAAACTCCCGTTTATGACCTACCTCTTCTATTGAAAAAGGCAGATATCATTTAACTTTTATTGCTATTTTATAGAGTGTGTCTTATAATTATTTTAATAGATTTGGCAATGATTTCAGACAATGTAGGGGGTGATTCTATTGGATGTTATTATTTTAGACTTTATACTGCTTTTATTAGTATTGATCCCTATCTTATATTTCACAATTAAAATGGCTGTAAAACATGCTATCGAAGAAATTCTTGTGTCTAAAGAAAAATTTAAGGAGAATACAGATAAATAAACACATGGGGAAAATTCCCCGTGTGCTTATTTCGTAATTCTTTGATTTTTATGTAATCGTGATTGCCGAAAGCGGCATCTCCACACAGGCCTTAAACTGATCACAGTCGATTTTAATATCAAACTCTCCGCCAAGCGCTTTCACATACGTACTTACGATCGCAAGTCCCAGTCCATTTCCCTCACTGGATCTCTGCTTATCCCCACGAAAAAACCGCTCGATAATCTCTTCCTTTGTAAAATCCATTGGATATCCTGCGGTGTTCGTGATCTCCAGACACAGATGATTTGAAGACTCTTTTTGATAAGTTTTCACGAATACTCTCGTATGTTTTGCCGAATACTTCAGCGCATTCTCAATCAGATTCTGGCAGATCCTGTAAAAATACATATTATCAGAAATGATTTCTGTATTTTCCTCTGTAAGCTGTTTTACGAACTGCAGCTCACTCTCTTTCACATGATCATGCATATCTGCAAAAATCTGTTCTACCAGACGATTCAGTTCAAACTTTTCCGGATGCAGTTCGATATTACCGCTGCTTGCTTTTGCAAGAGAAAACAAACTGTTTATCATTTCTTTTAATTTTTCTGCTCTTTCAGACAGCACATCCACATAATCTCTGACAAGGTCGCTCAATTCTTCCTTTTTGATGAGTTCAATATAGCCCACCATGGAAGTCAGCGGCGTTTTCAGATCATGCGACACATTGGTAATCAGATCAATTCGAAGCTGGTCACTGCGTGAAACTTTTGCAAGGCTCTTTTTTTCGCTCTCCAGCGCTTCTGCAATCCGTTTTTGATTGATTTCCTCCAGTTTGCCCATCAACATTTCTCGTCTCTTCTCATCAAACCGTCGGCGCACAAACTGCCACACCATATACTGAATCAATGCTGTAAAGAGCATCACATAACCGGCAGCATAATTATAATACCAGCTCCAGTACTCTCGAAATTTACTCTGCAGCACAAAGAAGATACCTGCTGCTGCAAATGCCAGAATACCGATCACTTGAAGAAGATGCTCCATTTTTTTCATTTCTGCTCTCCATTCCTGATAATAAGCATCTCCTTTTGGATCCAGTTCTGATATTTTCGGTTCAGTCCCTTTTCTAACAGATATGCAGTCCCGCTTCCTAACAGAATATTCCCGAGTATCCCAAAATACAGGATTTTTTCTGTCGGATAATAGGTTCGATAAGCGATCAGGATATAAAAGACAAAAATTCCACATCCTGCCAACATGACACTTACTAATACCTGCCACTGTTGCTTTAACAAACGTTTTCCTGTCTCAATGATATTTTTCCATTTTGTAGCCAATGCCCCACACCACCTTTACATATCTTGGTTTTTTTGTATCAATCTCAATCTTTTCCCGGATATGCCGAATATGTACCATCACTGTATTTTCCACCGTATAATTTGCCGATTCTTTCCATACATTTTCATAAATCTGTTCTGCTGAAAACACCTGCCCAAGATGTCCCATCAGCAATTCCAGTATCTTATATTCTGTAGCCGTCAGCCTGACTTCTTCTCCTTCCACAAGGATCAGACGCTGCTTTTTATCAAGTACAAGACCGCCGTTTACAAGCGTGTCGCTGTCTGTTTTCGGCGCTGCGCCTCCCCACGCGTGATAACGCCTGAGATGTGCTTTCACACGGGCAATGAGTTCCGCCGGATTATACGGCTTTTCCACGTAGTCATCTGCTCCCAGAACAAGACCTGACACCTTGTCACTCTCTTCCGTCTTCGCTGACAGAATAATAACCGGAATACGGTAGTTTTCCCTTAATTTCATCAGTGCAGATAATCCGTTCAGTTTCGGCATCATCACATCCAGCAGGATCAGATCGATCTGGTTTGTCTCCAGAGCGTTCAGCGCTTCCATCCCATCATAAGCCTTTACAATCTGATATCCTTCATATTTCAGTAATTCACTGATCGAGTAGACAATTTCCTTATTGTCGTCCACTACAAGTATCGTTTCACCGTTCATGCTGCCCTCCTGTATTCCTTTACTCTATGTAAACTATAATAGGAACGGCTTAAAAAAAACGCAATGCAATTCTTAAATTTTTCTTATATTTTTAGAACTCCTTCCCGAAAAAAGCGCCGCAGCTTTTATGATTTTTTCATCATAAAACTGCAGCGCTTCTATTTTTATTTCTTCTTATTTTTCTTCTCTGCGTCTTGCCAATTCTGCACAATTTTCTTCCACACGTTTTTTGCTCAGTGGATAAATGAAGATCAAAGCAAGTGCAACCGCTGTCAAACCTACGATCGGTACGATACAGGAGATTCTAAAGATGCTCTCTGTAACAGCCGGCTCAAAAGCAGTCGCTGCCGTATAACCTGCCAGTGACAGCAGTCCTCCTACCATACCGGAAGAGAATGCCTGACCAAGTTTTCTTGCGAAAGAATACACCGCATAAATGGTACCATCTTCTCGAATTCCGTTTTTCACCTCTGCGTCATCAATGACATCTGTAATCATTGCCCAGATGATCGTATTGAAAAATCCGAGTCCAACGAAAGACATTACATAAAAGATAACATATACCCATACATTTTCCGGATGCAGGATCAAACAAACCACATAACTTGCTGCACCAAAGAGACAGGAAACTGTAGCCAACTCTTTTTTTCCGAATTTTGATGCCAGCTTACTTGCAAGCGGAGCACAGATCGCGATGATCGCTACGTTGCTCAACAATGCCACAACCGACTGCGCCTGTGTACTTCGATACACATTTGGGAATACATATGCGGACATTCCCTGCATCCCCAGCATTGCCAGAAGCAGAAGCAGTGCTGCCGCAATAATTCCGAGAAGAGCACGGTTTGTGATCAGGCTCTTCCCAAGAGCAACAATATCCAGTTTCTGATTATTTGCCGGCACCGGTACACGTTCACGTACCAGGTTGTAGCAAAGCAGATAACAGATGACTGCCAGTACAGAAAATACACCTGCAATGATCGTCATACGACTTCCGGAAAGCACTGGATTGCCATCTACCGTAACATATGCAACCAATGGAGTTCCTGTACCGATCACAAGGCTGGCCAGAGAAGCTCCTACAGAACGCCATGTAGATAAGGAAGCTCTGTCTGTCGGATCCGGCGAGATTGCAGACGCCATAGATCCATATGGAATATTAATGGAAGTATAGAAAATAGATCCCCATAACAAATATGTCACAACCATGTAGCTACTTTCACTCCATACGGCATATCTGCAAGTCCTGACTGATAGATCAGGAAACTGGCAATTGCCACAGGCCCGCACATACGTTTGATCCATGGACGGAATTTCCCGTCTTTGGTTGGTTTTGAACGGTCCACGATCTGTCCCATCGTGACATCTGTAAACGCGTCTACAAAGCGTGCTGCCATCATGAGCATACCAACAACTCCCGCTGATAAGCCCATAACATCTGTATAAAATTTCATCATGAACATTGAGGACAATATGAAGGTGAAATCGTTTCCGAAATCACCAAACATATACCCCAGTCTATCCTTTATCCCAAATGCCGGGACAGTGGAATTATTTGTTTTCCCCATTTTCATTTTCTCCTTGTTTTTCCTATGAACTACCAGCTTTTAATCATACCTTTTTGATCTGGATCAGTTTTCCATTCAGACTTTCGATAAATCCTTCCGGTGCCAGAGAACCTGCCATTTCTCCAAGTCTTTCCAAAGACATACCTTTCATCATATCCCACATACCTTCTCCCGGAGAAACTACCATATTCATTGTAAGTTTCACCGCTTTGGCTGCAATTTCAATTGCTTCCGGGCATTTTGCCAATTCTTCCAGCTGTCTTTGATACTGTACATTCCTTCCGGGAACTCCATCGGAGCTTTCAGATCCATGTCTCCAACTGTACTGAACCAGTTTGCAACGCCTTCTGCACGTTCATTGACTTCCGGCAATACATAAATCTCCGGTTCTTTTTCTACTTTTTCCAGAGTCATCGTATCTTTGACCTCTCCTGCCTGTGCTGTCAGAATATTAAATCCGTCTTTCAATGCCACCGTAAATACAAATACTTTTTCTGCTGAAAGCTCTTCCACTTTTTCTCCATTTAAAAACAGTGTGACCGAAGGCTGGTTCGAATATACACGGATTTCTGTTGTTTCACCTGCACGCTGTGCATATCTTTTTCCACAGAGGTGAACCATTGGCTGTTTGTTCCAGTAAGCCTGATAGATATAATAGCTATCCTTTTTCACTTTACGGTCAAGAGTCACCAGTCCCTTGTTGTTTCTTCCCGCTACACCGCCTTCGTCTCTGGCTGCACAGCCAAAGTCAAACATATTCCATACATGACTGGACCAGATCCATGGACGCTCCTCAAGCATCTTTGCCATGTGCTCATGATACAATGCCTGATACTCTTCACTGTAATCTTTGCATGCCGGATTTGGACCGTGATAAGTAATAATTCCTTCACATCCATATTCAGAAAGTCCCAGACAGATTTCCGGATGTACTTTATGGAAGTTGTCCATCCATGGCCCGTTGTCTTCCATCTTACCGCCGTACCATCCAAAATAATGGTTGTAACTTTCCACATCTGTGATCCCATGCATCGGTCCCTCGATTGGAGTCATGGATACGTGCGCAATCGTTGTCAGACGGCTTGGATCCAGCTCTTTTGCAAGTGCATTGAGTTCTTTATGATTTTCTACCAGCTTCTCTGAAATTCCCCCGATCAGGATTTCATTGGAAATTCCCCAGAAGCAGATAGATGGATGATTGTAATTCTGAATGATCAGCTCTTTCAGCTGACTGATGCAGTTCTGGTGTGCATCCGGATCTTGATTCATCACACTGATAAACGGGATCTCTGCCCATACGACAAATCCCATTTCGTCACAGGCATCATAGAAGTCCTGAGAATGCTGATAATGTGCCAATCGAATCGTATTTGCTCCCAGTTCTTTGATCATTCTTGCGTCTTCATAATGATCTTCTTTTGTCAGTGCGTTTCCTTTATACAGCATGTCCTGATGACGGCTCACTCCACGCAGCGGAGTCTCTGTACCATTGAGGATGAACTTTGTTCGGATCACAGGAAAGCTGCGCACTCCAACACGTGCCGAGATCTCATCATAAGACTCATTTCTTCTCTGCAGTCTTGCTGTCACTGTATACAGGTATGGAGCGTCAATCTCCCAAAGTGTCGCATCCGGAACATATACTTTTACAGCTGTCTCATCTGCCGGACGGCAGGCACTTGCCACTTCGTTTCCTTCTGCATCGCAAACAGAATACAGAACAGTAAAGTTTTCGTCTGCGCCTTTTACGTATGAAACAATCTCAAATTCTGCTCCTCCACACTCACATGGGCGCGGAGTCACCTGGATTCCCGGACCTCCGTAATACTCCAGATCAAAATGCACATCCGGAACACTGATCAGATTCACACCTCTGTAAAGTCCGCCATAAAATGTAAAATCTGCAGACTGAGGATATACACTGTCCTTCAACTCATTACTGCATGCAATGACCAGAAGATTGTCCCCTTCTTCGTTGCACACATCTGTGATATCTACACGGAATGTTGAATATCCGCCTTCATGATATGTCATCTCTTTTCCATTTACGTACACTGTTGCCTGCTGGCCTGCTGCCAGAATTTCTACATAGACTTTTCCATTTCCAAGTGGCTGCTTTGGCGTCTCAAACGTCTTTGCATACCAGTAAGTTCCTCTGTCGTAGCTGCCATTCCCATCATGTCCGTCCACCGCATTCCATGTGTGCGGAAGATCAATACGCTGCCAGTCTGACGGCATCTCCTTTGGAAGTCCTGCATTTTCCTGAATAAATGCCCAGTTTTCATTCAAATTGATTACATTGCGCATATTCCATTCTCCTTTGTTTTTTTACTTTTTTGCATATTTTCGTGGCTTTTTCACATATTTGCTGTATGATTATTGTATGTAAATTTTAAAAAAAATAACAGTGATGATTTTTGTAGTTTTTTGCACAATTTTCAGATAAGAAAAGGAGACACTATGAAACACGAAGAATTGATTGATTTCACACAAAAAATACTGGAGACAAACTATCTTCCAGTTTACAAGTTTACACTGCCCTGTGAAAATCTGGAGCATCTGGATCAGGGACTTCGTTATCACATTCTCGGCGTAAAGAACACTTCCCAGTTTTTTCAGGATCTATTAGAGAAGCTAAAACCAGGAAAAGTGTATTTTAACACGGATCTGTTTCAATGTACGTTTGTCTTCCTGCTGCTTCCGGATGAAAAAACCGTCTTCTACTGCGGGCCTGTTGTATTTGAAAAGATGCAGGGGGAACGCTTTGAAGAGTTATTTTCCAGTCTGCCTTTAAAAGAGACTTATCACGATGCGATCCAAACCTATTATCAAAGACTTCCATTTTTAGGGTCCTATGCACTGTTTGAAAGTTTGTTTTTAGAACTTGGGAAAAAACTTTACGGGGACTCCTGCGAAGTCGTTTATTCCAATACTGACTTTTTTTGATCATTGGAATAATGCTTATAAGCATTGTCTGCGAGATCAGGAGCATCCCTTTTCGAATATTGATGTGATTGAAAAAAGATATGAATCAGAAAATATGCTGATCAATGCCGTTGCTTCCGGCAGAGAAAGCCAAACGCTGGAATTGATTTCTAAATTTGAGACCTGGCTGCTTCCACAAAGAACAACCAATAATTTAAGAGATATGAAAAATTATACGATCACATTAAATACACTGCTTCGAAAAGCAGCAGAACAGGCCGGCGTGCATCCCATCCACATTGATGCCTACTCCAACTGCAATGTTGTCATGCTCGAAAGCCTGACTTCCCCTCAGCAGTGTCTGCGTGCACAACAGACAATCGCACTTGGATACTGCCGGATTATCAAGGAACATCAGCATCAGATCCACTCTCCACTGATTCGAAAGGTCGTTGCTTACCTGGAGACCGATCTGTCTGCGGATCTGACACTGAACAATCTGGCAAGCCATCTCGGGTCAATGCAAGCTATCTGTCTACTTTATTTTCAAAAGAAATGGGAACGTCCCTGACAGACTATGTCAATCACTATCGAATTGAGCATGCACAGACGCTGCTTGCCAATACAGATGTACCGATCAAAGACATTGCTCTTCGCTGCGGAATCGGAGACATTCATTACTTTACACGCCTGTTTAAGAAAATCAGCGGAGTAACCCCAAAAGCATGGAGGGAATCTGCCTCTGGTCTGCACAGAGAGGGGAAGAAAAAATTATAGATTCCAAAATGAGAAGATGTTTGTTTTACAGAAGATACGCGTATCCTTTTTGAGAAATTAAAGAAATTGTTTTAAATACACCATATCCACCAACTGTTTTCCACACTCTATGATCGGATGGTCGTAGTTATCCACAAAAAATCCGGGGATCCGATGTGATTGTGTGAATCCGCATCTCTCATAAAAAGGCAGGGTTGCCGGGCTGTCCCCGGTCCCTACCTGCAGAATTGCTTTCTTTCCTCTGTATTTTTCACAGAGAAACTGGATCATTTTTCTGCCATATCCTCTACGCTGGCATTGCGGTTTCACAGCCAAGTTTTTCAATTCCAAAATCTGGTCATTTTCTTGGGTAACAACGCAGACAGCCCGGACCTCACCTGCATCATACAAGACATACATCTCACCTCGCTCAAGATAGCGATCGATCATACTTTCCTGTTCATCGGCAAGAAGCAAAAGCTCCAGATATTCTTTTTTGTTTTCATTTATCTCACGGATCTCCATTTTTGCTTCTCCCAGACAGCACTCTGTTCCGAATACTTCGATCTGAGTCAGCGCCGGGAATGGGGACGGATCGTCTGCCTTGATCAGTTCTTTCAGCACAAGCCAGCTGATCGTTTTCTCTTCAAATGAAAACTCCTGTGATACATCTGTCTTTTCCAGATCCAGAACCATGCTGCTTCCATCTGAAAATTCAACCGTTGCTTTTACCCACCAGTTGTCATGTGGGAAATCCGCTCTTGTATGCAGTATGATTCTGTCTGTCTTTATCTCACGTCCAAACTCCAGCTTCATCTGGCATCGTCTCTCTGATTGATTCCCCAGGATGCAAATGGCCATTTTCCATGACTGTGATTTGCCGTCACTCCGTCAATTGCATTCTTTGCTGCGAACACGGCTTCTCCCCTTGTCTCTACATTTGCAGATGCATGTGGATAGCAGTTCACATCTCCGTGCTGGTCATTGACATTTTCCGCCAGATTCCGGTAAATATTCACTTCATATGGCCTTGCTTTGCGCAGAGAAATCAACTGTTTCTCTCCTGTAAATGCCTTTGGTGAAAGATTGAACTTCTTTTCTTCAAACGGAATCTCATAAGTCTGATCGCCTGTCAGATACACCAGTGATTTTCCAAGCACATCATCCACCTGCATCCAGTAATGTCCTGTCTCTCCACCAATTTCAAATATAATGGTGTCGCCCTCCTGATACTCTCTCCTCAACGTCAGGTTCACTTTCTCCTGCCCACTATTTTCTGCAACAATATTTTTTTCTGCATCTAATACTTTGATCTGTATCATTCTATAATATCCTCCTGCTACAGCGTACTGTCTCTCCAGCGCACTGCATTTTTTATAATTACTTTTTTATTCGAAATACTGTTTTTACTCTCGATCATTTCAATCAGTTTTCGGGAGGCAATCTGACCTTCCTGATAAGCAGGGATCATGATTGCTGAGATTTCCGGTACTGCGATCTTTGTCCATCCGGTCACATCAAATCCGATCAGCCCCAGACGCTCTGGAAACAATGACTGAAAATCCGGAAATAACTTAATCCCAAGATACGCTTTTCGAAGTGCCTCCACATCTGAAGCATACACCAGTGTTTTCTTATACTCGCTGATATACTGTTCCAGATAATCATGAATCTCTTCTCTTGTTGTCTCCGCTTCTATAAAATAGGTCTTAAATGAAACTCCGGCATCGTTTGCCGCATCCTTGAAGCCTCGCAGGTTATCCATTCCGGTATACTCCGATTCATTGGCATCCGAAACAACCAGAAGCTGATCATATCCTCTCTCAATGCACTGACTGATTGCATCATATACGCATTGATAATTGTCTCCCAAAACTCTTACTCCCTGTGAATCATAAGGTGGAATATCCAGATATATGATCTTTTTATTTTTCTTTTCCAGTTCCATCGCCAGAATCCCAAATCGGTAAGTTGCCTGTATAATCAATCCAGATACACCCATTTTCAGCATATGCTCCACATATTCTTTCTCTTTGGCAAACGACATCTCATTATTTCCCACAATCACCTGATATCCTGCCTCATGAGCTTCTTCTTCAATCCCCTTTAGCGCCTTTGCTGCAAACGGTTTGGACACATCCCCCAGAATAACTCCAATACAATCATCACTTGCCTTTACCGTTCTGGTTGCCGCACTTGGTGTATAACCGGTTTCTTCGATAACCTGTTGTATTTTTTTCTGTGTCTCATTTTTGTTTACTAATCATTTTCTTTTTTCCGATACTCTCTCGGCGTACACTTATAAAACCGTTTGAATATCTTAGAAAAATTACTGGGACTTTCAAAACCACAGGCAGTTGCTATTTCAGAAATGCTGTTTTCCGGATTATGCAAAAGCATTTCCGCTCCCCGTATGATCCTGTACTTCAAAACATACTGGATGGGCGAAAGCTGTATTGTCTTCTGAAAACAGCGCAAACATTCCCTTTCTCCGATGTCTGCCGCCTTCGCAATATCCGCCAGCTTAATATCATCAAAATAATATCTCTGGATATACTCCAACATTTTTCGTATCCGCAAATTGTCCTGACTTTGAAGTGTCTCCGGTACCTCCAGCTCATCTTTAAATTTTTCTGTCAGGAAAAAACAAACTCTGGACAAATTCTCCCTGACGACAAATTCAAATCCCGGAGGTTCCTGTACGATCGCGTCAAATGCACTGCAAAACCACTGAATCACATGCGCATTTTCCAACCGGGAAACCGCACAGCCGGAAAATGCGTGACAGGATGCGAGCGGACGTATATACTTTTTTGCAAACCGAATCTTCATTTCCTAAAATAAGCGCAGGATGAAACACCAGAGAATGCAGTTTACAATAATCCGCAGCGATCGCATAGTGGAGCACATTGGAATTGATCACAAACGCATCTCCTGTTTCAACATAAAACGATTCCGATGGTATTTTTAATTCCAACCTGCCTTCTGCAACATATACCATCTCAATCTCTTCATGCCAGTGCCACGGAATGCTGTCCTCCTGCCGCCCTGTATAGTATGAAGAATACCCCGCACATGGAAATTCCAGCGTTCCATGCGGCCGGAGTTCTTTTAATTTCTGATCCAGATTCAATCTGCACTCCTGCAGTGCCATATTCACATCTCCTTTTCAAACTTGGCGTTTTTTTTATATTATATGTCGGAAATTAAGTTGTATCAACTTGCTATGTCGATATTATTACACATGAACATTCAAGCAGGAGGTTATATATGTTTCAACTATTGTTAGCTGTTATTTATCTGGCATTTATCAGTCTTGGATTGCCGGATTCTCTTTTAGGCTCAGCCTGGCCCACGATGTATCGTGAATTTTCTGTACCTGTTTCCTATGCCGGCGGGATTTCCATGATCATTGCAGTCGGAACCATCGTCTCCAGTCTGCTAAGCGACCGTCTGACTAAACGTTTCGGTGCAGGAAAGATCACCGCTGTCAGTGTTTTCATGACTGCAGCTGCACTATTCGGATTTTCCACAAGCCATACATTTATCGCGCTTTGTCTGTGGGCCGTTCCTTATGGTCTCGGCGCCGGATGCGTAGATGCGGCACTCAACAATTATGTTGCGCTTCATTATACAAGCCGCCATATGAGCTGGCTGCATTGTATGTGGGGAGTCGGCGCTTCTCTTGGCCCCTATATTATGGGATACGCATTATCAAACGGACACAGCTGGAATATGGGATACCGCTATATTTCCATTCTTCAGATCCTGCTGACGGCCGTACTGCTGTTCAGCCTGCCCCTTTGGAAAAAGCCAACTGTTCCTGCCAAAAGCAGTCATACTGCTGCGTCATCTCACGAACAGGCGCTTTCTCTCTCTCAGATTGTTCGGATTTCAGGTGCAAAAGAAATCATGATCACGTTTTTCTGTTACTGTGCTCTGGAACAGACAACCGGACTTTGGGGCAGCAGCTATCTGGTTTTACACTGGGGGCTTACTTCTGAAACTGCCGCCGGATTTGCCAGCCTGTTTTTCATTGGAATCACTGCGGGAAGGGCACTCAGCGGATTTTTAACCCTAAAGCTCAATGACACCCAGATGATACGGCTGGGACAAGGCGTGATATTATCAGGCATCCTATTGTTGCTATTACCGATTGGAGAAGTAACTGCTCTTTTAGGACTGCTTTTTATCGGACTTGGATGCGCCCCGGTTTATCCGTGCATTATCCACTCCACACCGGAGCATTTCGGTGCACATCGATCCCAGGCAATGATCGGCGTACAAATGGCGTCCGCTTATGTCGGAACCTGCCTTATGCCGCCTGTATTCGGATGGATTGCAAATACGATCAGCCCAGCCTTATTCCCGGTATATCTGCTTTTCATCTTGATTCTTATGTTCGTAATGCACGAAAAAATGTTAAAGCAGACTCAAAAATAACAGCCGCAGCTGCCACTTTTCATGGCAGCCACGGCTGTTTTTCTCTCACGATTCTTTTCCCCAAATATGCTCTACGATATCTTCCTGCTTCTTCTCCTGTTCCTGATTCTCCTTTACCGGCTCAACAGGTACCGGCATATTCTCCACTTCCAGACACGCCTGTATCGCTTCATTCAGAGAGAGCATCTTATCATCCAACTCAGACACCATCTGTGCGCACTCCTGAAGCTCACGACTGATATAATCCGGTGCGTCCCCTTCAAACTTATAATAGATCTTGTGCTCAAGACTTGCCCAGAAATCCATCGCAATAGTGCGGATCTGAATCTCTACCTTGGTATCTACCACACTGTCCGACAGAAAGATCGGCACGGAAACCAGCATATGGTAACTCTTATATCCGCTCTCTTTCGGCTTTTTGATGTAATCCTTAATTGCCAGCACTTTTAAGTCACTTTGATTCCCGATCATCTCCGCCAGGCGGTAAATATCGGAAGTAAATGAACAGATCAGCCGTACGCCTGCAATGTCATTGATATAGCGGAGCATATTCTCAATTGAAGTCTCATAGCCGTATCGTTTGAGCTTTTTTACGATACTCTCCGGCGTCTTGATCCTTGTCTTGATATGCTCAATCGGGTTATATTTATGTACGTGCTGAAACTCATCATTGAGGATTTCCAGCTTCGTCCCTACCTCTTTCATTGCTGCATTATATAAGAAAATGACGGTCTTCCAACTGTCCACGTCTTCATAATTCTTGATCGCGTCTTCCATCTGGTGTTCTCCTCTCAACTTGGAAAATCTCCCTTCTCACTTAGTCTCTATTAGTATACCATATTTGGCTCTTACTGTCATAAACTTCATGTTTTTTTAAGAAAGAAAACTTTTCCTATCAGAGAATACTAACTTCCGTTTTTTATTTTGTTTCCAGAAGATCCTGGAAGCGCGTCATTGCCTCTACTGTATTCTCGTAAGTACCAAATGAAGTCAGACGGAAATAGCGTTTTCCATTCTCTCCAAATCCGGCTCCGGGCGTTCCGACTACCTGGATCTCATGCAGCAGATAGTCAAAAAACGTCCAGGAATCCATGTCCTTCGGGCATTCAAACCAGACATACGGGGAATGTACCCCTCCATAAAACCGGATGCCAAGATCTGAAAGTGTATCTGTAATGACACGCGCATTCTCCCTGTAGTATTCCAGATTCTCCTGACACTGATGGATACCTTCCTCACTGAACACTGCCGCTGCCGCTTTCTGTACAATATAGGAAGTACCATTGTATTTTGTGCACTGACGTCTGTTCCACATGGCATTCAGTGACATCTCTTCTCCTGCGGACGCTGTAAATACCAGTTCCTGCGGAACGATCGTATATCCACATCTGGTTCCGGTAAATCCCGCTGTTTTGGAAAGTGAACAGAACTCAATCGCGCACTGTTTTGCCCCTTCTACGGCATAGATACTTCTCGGAAGTTCCGGATCAGACACAAACGCCTCATAAGCCGCATCAAAAAGGATCACTGCCTGATTCTTCAGCGCATAATCCACCCACTCTTTTAACTGGCTTTTGTTATAGCATGCGCCGGTCGGATTGTTTGGCGAACAGATATAAATGATATCCGCATGCTGATCCCAGTCCGGCATCGGAAGGAAGTCATTGTCTGCATTTCCCTCAATATACTCCACTTTATTTCCGCACATAACATTGGAGTCCACATAGACAGGATAAACCGGTGTCGGGATCAGGATCACATTGTCGTGTGCAAACAGATCCGTGATATTTCCTGTATCACTCTTTGCCCCGTCTGACACAAATACGGCAGACGCATCGATCTCTACACCACTTCTTTTGTAATAGTCCACAATGGCTTTTCTGATATCTTCATACCCTTGCTCCGGGCCATATCCTTTAAACGTATCCGCAGACATCATCTCTTTTGCCCCTTCAAGAAGTGCCTCTCCGGCACACTGACACAGAGGACGTGTGACATCTCCGATTCCCAGACGTATCACATTTTTTTCCGGATGCTGCTTCGTATACGCAGCAACACGGTGTGCAATCTCCGAAAAAAGATAATTTTCCTGCAGTTTCAAATAATTTTCATTTAAATTCGGCATTCTATTTTCCTCACTATTTTCCAGTTATGTCTCATCAAACAGCAGCGTCAGGATCATCTGTGCTGTCTCCACCATATTGGTTCCATTATCCATACTGCATTTCTGCAGATATTTGTGAGCTTCCTCCTCTGTCAGATAGTTTCTCTCCATCAACAGAAATTTTGCATTACGGATATAATTCTGTTCCTTCTCACTCCGTTTTTTGGGTGTCCGGGTTTTCTTTTTGATCCGCCGCTCCAGCTGACGAAGCACCATATCTGCGGTATTGACCAGATCATAGGCTTTGATCGGCATGGTCAGGGATAAAATCCCTGCACCGACTTGTGCCACCGTCTCCTCGGATCCTAACAGAATGGATTCAAAATCCCGCGGCAGGCAATCTACCAGATCCAGATAATACATATCCGGCATCCGGTACCCGCTGATGACAAGACCATACGAATATTCACCAACCATCTGAAGAGCCGAAGAGGCAGAAGAACACGCAAACACCGTCTGAAATCCGTGTTCAAGCAGTATTTTCTTCACTTTTTTCGCATTCTCAAGCTTTGGTAATACGACAACGATGACTCCCATCTGCGGCCTCCATTGATTTTCTTAAACCAGATACAGATACTGCTCCAGTTCCCACTTTGTTACCTGTTCCAGATAGTTTTTCCATTCTCGGCGTTTCATTTTCTGATATTCCGCAACATAGGATTCTCCAAGCACTTCCCGCACCAACAGATCCTGCCCCATTGCATCCAGTGCCACTCCCAGATTTTCCGGAAGGCTCTGAATTTTTCGTTGCTTTTTCTCCTCATCGGACAGTCTGCAGATATCTTCTGTCAGTTCCTTTGGCGCTTTCTGCTGTTTCCTGATTCCATCCAGTCCTGCTTCCAGACAAAGTGCCAGAAGCAGATATGGATTTGCCGCACAATCCGGACTTCTCAGTTCCAGATCCACGCCTTCTCCTCTGCGTTTTCTGACATGGAGCAGCGCATTTCTCTGTGTTCTGGACCAGGTCACATCGGAAGGTGCCTCAAATCCCGGAACCAGACGCTTATAAGAATTGACCAATGGATTAAACACTGCTGTCATCCCCACAACATGTCCCAGAATTCCCGCCAGAAATGCTTCGCCGTCTGTGCTCAATTCACCGTTTTCACCGGTAAACACATTTCTGCCGTTCTTAAGAAGCCGCATGTGCAGATGCAGACCGGAACCATTTACATCCTGCCGTGGTTTCGGCATAAATGTGGCATGAAGACCGTAGCGCTTTGCAATCGTACGGACTGCCATTTTAAATGTCATCACCTTATCTGCAGTGGAAAGCGCATCTTCAAACGCAAAGTCGATCTCATGCTGTGCCGGCGCAATCTCATGATGAGAAGATGTAATCTGATATCCCATCTCCTCCAGTGTCAGAATAATGTCCCTTCTTGTATTCTCGCCCAGATCGATCGGCGACGTATCCAGATACCCTGCTCTTTCGTGCGAAACGGTAGTCGCATTCCATCGTCATCTGTATGGAACAGGAAAATTCACACTCCGGATTCACTTCCAGTGTATAGCCTGTTTTTCTGCTTTTTCCAGTGCCCGTTTCAGGATCAGCCGCGGGCTCAGTTCGTATTCGCTGCCATCC
>ENA-OQAA01000175-OQAA01000175.1-human-gut-metagenome-genome-assembly--contig:-NODE-175-length-46963-cov-6.893245_pt1 | contig 46963 bp, 49 predicted proteins | sample MGYA00242489_ERZ504515 | MGnify/ENA primary metagenome ERZ504515 (study PRJEB26092, sample SAMD00036237) | human gut metagenome | host: Homo sapiens | study: EMG produced TPA metagenomics assembly of... | reverse complement strand
CTACCCCGGGATAATCCAGGCCGGCGGAAATGGAGTAAACAGGAGCGATCTGACCGTACTGATCCTGGCAAAAGTAAGACTTCATTCCATGAAAAATACCAAGTCTGCCGGTTGCAATCGTGCTGCTGTTTCCAATGTATCAACGCCCCTTCCTGCCGCTTCACAGCCGATCAGTCTGACATTCTCATCTTCAATAAAGTGATAAAAACTGCCAATCGCATTGGAACCACCGCCTACACAGGCTATCACCGCATCCGGCAATCTTCCTTCTTTGACAAGCATCTGATCTTTGATTTCTTTGGAGATCACTGCCTGAAAATCACGCACGATCGTCGGAAACGGATGCGGTCCCATGACTGAGCCGAGACAATAATGCGTATCTGAAATACGGGACGTCCATTCACGCATTGCTTCAGAAACCGCATCTTTCAGAGTTGCCGTCCCTGTTTTAACCGGAATCACATCTGCTCCGAGCAGTCTCATACGATATACATTTAGCGCCTGGCGAACGGTATCTTCTTCGCCCATAAACACCACGCACTCCATCCCCATAAGGCTGCAGCAGTTGCAGTTGCAACACCATGCTGACCTGCTCCGGTTTCAGCGATCAGCCTTGTTTTTCCCATCTTTTTTGCAAGCAGAGCCTGCCCCAGTACGTTGTTGATTTTATGCGCACCGGTATGATTGAGATCCTCACGTTTGAGATATATTTTGGCGCCGCCAAGGTCTTTGGTCATTTTCTCTGCATAGTACAATCTGGATGGTCTGCCTGCGTATTCATTCAAAAGTTCTGTAAGCTCCCGGTTAAATTCGGGATCGTTTTTATAGTTGTTATATGCTTCTTCCAGTTCAATCACTGCATTCATCAATGTTTCGGGAATATACTGTCCACCGTGAATCCCGAAGCGTCCGTTTGGATTCGTCATAATCGTTCTTCCTTTCTGACAGCAGCAACAAATGCCGCCATTTTCGTTTTATCTTTGAGCCCATCTGTCTCAATGCCTGAACTGACATCGACCGCATACGGGTTTAATTGTCTCACCGCATTTTCTACATTATCAATGGAAAGTCCGCCAGCGAGGAAATACGGTCTTTGTATGTTTTGTATCTTCTTCCAGTCAAATACAGTTCCTGTCCCTTCGCCGGAATCAAGCAGAATATAATCTGCTAAGCAGGATTCAGCATTTGTAATATCTTCTGACTTTTTTATACAAAAAGCCTTGATGATCGGTTTATCCGTAAGCGCCCTCAGTTGATTGATCTCATTTTCATCTTCAACGCCATGAAGCTGGGCAATATCAATAATTCCTTTATTTAAGAAAGCTGCAATCCGTTCAGGCACTTCATTTACAAATACCCCAACCGCTTGAATGTCAGGAGCAAGCAGTTTTTTTAATTCTGCTGCTTCTTCAGGCGTTACATATCGTCTGCTTTTCGGTGCAAACACAAAACCAATATATTCTGGTTTCAATTCATTGGCTGCATCTATATCACAAGGACGAAACAACCCACAGAGCTTCATTTTTGTCATAGCACACCTCTCAATTCGGCAAGCTTGGCTGCTTTATTCTCTGCTCTCATAAGTGTTTCTCCAATTAAAACAGCATCCGCACCGATCTCACAGAGTTTTCTTACATCTTCGACACTGCTTACACCACTTTCAGAAACAAACAGTACATCCGGCGGGATTAGCTTTCTGAATCTGCGGCTATTGCCGGTGTCCACCGAGAAATCTTTGAGATTGCGATTGTTGACTCCTATCATACGTGCCCCGCATTTAATGCCATTCTCACTTCGCATTCATCGTGTGTCTCCACCAAAGCAGAAAGTCCCAGCTCATCGCAAATACTGATATATTCTTTTATTTGTTCCTCACTCAATATAGAGCAGATCAAAAGCACCGCTGATGCGCCTAACATCTTTGCCTTGTAGATCATGTACTCATCCACCGTAAAGTCCTTGCGCAGACAGGGAACAGAAACCGCGCCGGCAATTTTTTTCAGATACTCGTCACTTCCGAGAAACCATTTTGGTTCGGTCAGTACCGAGATGCAGTCTGCACCTGCCGCTTCATAGTCCTTTGCAATCTGCAGATATGGAAACTCCTGAGCGATGATCCCTTTGGATGGAGAGGCTTTTTTGCACTCGCAGATAAAAGAAAGTCCCGGTTTTTTGATTGCTTTTTCAAATGTAAAATTGCCTTTCGGCAGGGATAACGCCTGCTGTTTCAACTCTTCAAGTGATATTCTTAACTTTGCCTGCACGGTGCGCTCTCGGGCGCAGCCGGCAAGCTGATCTAAAATCGTCATACTCACACCTCCGAACGGTTGCTGACTTCAATGAGCTTATTCAGTGTTTCCAGCGCCTTACCCGAGTCAATGATTTCTGCGGCAAGTGCGATACCCTCTTTCATACTGTCTGATTTTCCACCAATGTAAAGTGCCGCGCCGGCATTTAAAAGCACAGCATTTCTCTTGTAACCTCTTTCTCCATTTAGAATGGCAAGGGTAATTTTTGCGTTTTCTTCAGGCGCACCACCCTTCAAATCTTCTTTCGTACATCTTTCGAACCCGAAATCTTCCGGTGTGATCACTGAAGATTTGAACCAGCCGTCTCGAATCTCACATATCGTGGTTGGTGCGCTCATGGAGATTTCGTCCAGCTTATCCTGCCCATACACAACCATCCCGCGCCTGATACCAAGCTGAATCAATACCTGTGCCAATGGTTCCACAAGATACTCGTCATACACACCGAGAAGCTGCATAGAAGGTGTCCCCGGATTGGTAAGAGGGCCGAGGATGTTGAACACCGTACGGAATCCCAACTCCTTGCGGATTGCTCCCACATGTTTCATTGAAGTATGATATTTCTGTGCGAAGAAAAAACACATTCCCACTTCATCCAAAAGTTCCAGGCACCTCTCAGGCTCTGCTGAATGTTTACGCCGAGGGCTTCCAGACAATCTGCCGTTCCGCATTGTGAGGATGCTGCACGGTTTCCATGTTTGGCCACTTTCATACCTCCTGCAGCGGCAACCAGAGCTGATGTAGTGGAAATATTGAAGCTGTGCGCATTATCACCACCGGTTCCTACAATTTCAAAAAGATCCATTCCTGTTTCGACCTTCATGGCATGCGCTCTCATAGCGGCCGCACATCCGGCAATTTCATCGGTTGTTTCTGCTCTGGCACTTTTGGTTGACAAAGCTGCAAGAAATGCAGCGTTCTGCGTCGCAGTTGTTTCACCGCTCATGATTTCATTCATAACAGAATATGCCTCATCGTAAGTGAGGTCTTCTTTATTGACGATTTTTACAATGGCTTCTTTGATCATGACTCATATCTCCTTTATAAAATTTCTAAGCATTTGCTTTCCATCCGGTGTCATTATGGATTCGGGATGAAATTGTACCCCGTAGATCGGATATTCTTTATGCTGCACTGCCATTACCTCTCCGTCCGCAGTGAAAGCGGTGATTTTCAGACATTCGGAAATTGTGTCGGCATCTGCTGCAAGAGAATGATACCTGGCAACGGGAGCAGTTTCAGGACAACCCACAAACAACGGACAATTTATGTCAAATTTGACATCCGATTGTTTTCCATGCATTCGTTCTTTTGCGTAAGTAATGGTTGAATCAAATGCCGCACATATTGCCTGATGTCCGAGACAAACACCGAGAATCGGAATTTCCTTCCCGAGTATTTTTACGGCTTCAACAATCATGCCTGCATCTTCAGTCTGCCCGGACCGGGAGACAGAATCATGCGGTCAGGTGTTAGTTCTTTTATCTCATCAACTGTCATTTCATCATTACGGATGACTTTGATATTCGGATCTATTTCGCCAATGAGCTGGTAGAGGTTATAAGAAAAGCTGTCATAATTATCGATAAGTAAGATCATAATTCTGCCTCCTGTGCAAGTTTCAACGCTTTCAGCGAGGATCTGGCTTTGTTGATGCATTCTTCATACTCCTTTTCAGGTACGGAATCTGCCACGATCCCGGCTCCGCTTCTAACAAAAACCTTCCCGTTTTTCTTGTAGGCGATACGAATCGCAATACAGGTGTCCATATTTCCTGTGAAGTCGATGTATCCAATGGCGCCGCCATAGATTCCCCGCTTGTTGTTTTCAAGTTCTCCGATAAGCTGACAAGCCCGGATCTTCGGTGCACCGGAAAGTGTTCCGGCAGGCAATACCGCTTCAATGGCATCAAGTGCATCGTGTTTCTCTGTTATTTCACCCCGTACAGTAGAGCCAATGTGCATAACATGGGAGAATCGTTCAACAGAATGCAGTTTTTCCACCTGAACGGTGCCAAACTTACTGATTTTACCAAGATCGTTTCTGCCAAGGTCAACCAGCATATTATGTTCGGCCAGCTCCTTTTCATCTGCAAGCAGCTCTGTTTCCAGTGCTTTATCTTCCTCATCGTTTTTTCCTCTCGGTCTGGTACCGGCAAGCGGAAAGGTGTGAAGCACACCATTTTCCAGCTTTACCAGAGTCTCAGGCGAAGCGCCTGCAACCTCGACATCCGTTCCTGAAAAATAGAACATATAAGGAGACGGATTGATTGTTCTAAGAACACGGTAGGTATTGAGCAGGCTTCCTTCAAAGGGAGCAGACAGTCGGTTTGACAGCACAATTTGAAAGATGTTTCCCTCATGAATATGGTGTTTTGCCTTTTCCACCATGGCACAGAACTGTTCTTTGCCAAACAGTGATGTAACCTCTCCCAGAAGCTTCCCGCCTGGTTCCTCCCTCTTTTCTCCATTTCTAAGAAGTTCAATCAGTCGCTTCAGTTCCATAACTGCTTTATTATATCTGACCTCAACATCATCAAGCAGCATATTGACAATAAGAACGATTTTTTGTCTGAGATGATCAAAAGCAATAACCTTATCAAAAAGCATCAGATCAACATCCTTAAAATCCTCTGTGTCTTTGGCGCCGCATTTCACTGTTGGTTCACTGTAACCAAGATAGTCGTATGAAAAATATCCGACAAGACCTCCCGTAAATGTTGGAAGATAATCAAAACGCGGACTTTTATAATCTGCAAGAATCTGCCGCAGATAGTCGGACGGATGTTCAGTTTTTAATTTCAGATTTCCGATTTTCATTTCACCATCTACGCAAGTAATTTCCATCTTTGGATCAAAGCCGAGGAATGTATAACGTCCCCAGGTTTCATTCGCCTGAGCGGATTCCAGCATATAACAGTGAGTCGATACGTTTTTCAGTATCTTTATGATTTCGATGGGGGTTGTGAAATCGGAAAGTATTTCACAGCTGACCGGCAGCACATTGTAGTTTACATCTGAAGCAATCTCTCTGACTTCAGCTAACGTTGGAAGAATTTTCATTACCTGCACCTCCAAATTGATAACATTACATTAATTTCGGTTACGATCAAGATTCTTATTTAAATTCTATATCCGGCGCACAAAAGCACCGCCAATATCTCGTCAACAGCATATTGCAACCTCCTTTTAAAAAAGCTCCTTTGACTGATATCTCTCGTCAAAGAAGCTTTATAAAAATAAAAAACGTCCCTGACAGAAATATAGCCTCTGTCAAGGACGAATAGATGCATCTACAGTATGACTCTACCCGCGGTGCCACCTTGATTCACGGTATAACCCGTGCGCTTAGCAGGATACCAACATATCCCCGGCAACTGACGTATGCCCACACGTTGCAGAATACTCTGGGAAAAGATCCCATTTGACTGCACCCTCAGCGGTCCATTTGACAACTTGTTTCTTGCCTGATTCTCAGCATCTCAGGCTCTCTGTAAAGGCATCATTGCCGTTATCTCCGCTTCAACGGTTTACTATGTTAAATTGCTTTGGATTTTAGCACAAACGAAATAATGTGTCAATGATATTTTTTACGCTTGTTAGAGAAATATTCTACGATAATGGTAAGCTTTTGCCTAACTTTCCTTTTCAACTATATCCATTATCTTCTTTCACTATAATTTTTCTAGTTATTCACTGCATAGCGCTTCGTTCATTAACGCTTTGCCAGAGTTGCTTCCACCAAAGAGAAAGCAATAGCGCTGCCGTTGGTGCTGTTGGTGGGCTTGTCTCTGGAATGAAACAGTCCTGATAAAAATCCCATAAATATTCCTTTCTGCCTCAAAGGGCGTATAAAATTCAAAGTTTCGTCATAAAACAATCTATGCAAATGCTTGCAATCGCAAGCAAAAGCGAATATAATAAAGAAAAAGGAGGCGATACTATGGCAAATACATCCGCTGTTTATGCAAGAATAGATACCAATCTCAAGGATAATGCTGAGAGCATTCTTTCTCAGCTTGGCATTTCTCCATCCAGTGCAATTCAGATGCTTTATAGCCAGATTGTACTGAAGAAGGGTATGCCATTTGAATTGAAACTTCCTTCTTCTAAGCCATTAGCTGTTGGTGCAATGACCAGAGAACAGCTTGATGCAGAACTCCAGAAGGGTGTTGATTCCATCAAAGCAGGAAAGGTATATTCTGCAGATGAAGTCGATGCGGCACTTGCAAAGGAGTTTGGCATATGACGGATAGCTATAAGGTCGGCTATTCTGTAGATGCACTTGACGATTTACGTGAAATCTATTCGTACATTGCGAATGAACTCCTGGCTCCGGAGACTGCTACTGCTCAGCTGGGCCACATACGAAAAGAGGTTCGTTCATTGGATTTCATGCCGGCTCGTTATGCGTTAGTTGACTGGGAGCTTGGCATTCGATGAAAATGCATCACCTTCCGGTAGATAACTTTATTGTGTATTATCTTGTTGATGACGAGAAAAGGGCAGTTACAGTAGCTCGAATATTCTACGGTGGCCGTGATATTGAAGGAATCATAAATTCAAATAAATAAACAGTAATGGAGCTTTTTGTATAAAAAACAAGGGCTCCATTTTTATATGAACAAAATTCCTCTGTCATCGTAGACAGAAGCACCTGTATTGTTTCCACAGCGGATGTCTTAACTAAATGACATTGGCGTGGTAACCGTTCTCTATTTTTTTACAAAAGAACGAGGGTATCCCTCAAGTCATTTCATGACTTTTGGGACACCCTCGTTTATGAGAAATCCTCAACGCAGCATATATTCTTTCAGCTCCTGACGGCAGCTGATATATGGAAACAATGGGGCTTACGTCGCCCCTTGTTCAGTTTTACGATCTGTCTGTTGACCTTCTGTGTTACGATCTTCTGTCTAGCTGGAGACTGACGTCCCCTGCTTCTGCCCTGCTGCTGTTCCCGACGGTAATCCGAAGCGGAATGCCTCCATCTATGAGTTCCATATCCGCTCCGTAAAAAGCCAGTTCTTTCCGGTCAATCGTAAATTTGACTTTCTGTTCTTCACCAGGCTGCAGGAAAACTTTCCGGAACCTGATAAGTTCTTTGGCCGGCCGTACGACCGGAGCGCAGAGTGTCTCGACATAACACTGTACAACTTCCGCCCCCGGCACCTCTCCCACATTTTTCACCTTACATAATATTCCGATCTTATCTTCTCTCTCCTGTTTCTCAAGTACAGGAGGTGTAATGGTAAATCCTGTGTAAGAGAGACCAAATCCAAACGGATAAAGCGGCTCATTCGGAATATCCATATACCGGCTCGTAAAGCGGTTTTCCGGATTCGTCTCCGTCATCCGGTGTCCGGTCTTTACATCCCAGTAGCTGACAGGCACCTGTCCCACACCCCACGGTATGCTCACTGACAGTTTACCGGAAGGCGTCTCTTCTCCGTACACCAGACGGACGACAGCCTCGGCTCCCATCGTTCCCGGTCTCCAGGCAAGGAGGACAGCCTGGGACTTTTCTGCTATTTTCCGTATATCCAGCGGACGTCCTGACATGATGACCGCTACAATATGGGAGGTGCGCTCAGCTACTGCGTCAAAAAACTTCTGCTGACCTTCCGGAAGATCAAGAAATGCCCTGCTCGCCGCCTCACCGGACTGTGCTTCATGTTCTCCAAGCACAAGTACCACTGTATCCTCCGGTCCGATTTCTTCAAGGTCTGCGTATTGGTCACCGCACGATCCCGACATTTCTTTATTCTGTTCTTCTTCACCCTGAATCCGGCAGTTATCAGCCTGCCAAAGCCGTCTTTCTTCTTCTGTGAGTATCTCACAGCCCGGAACAAACCTGACCGGCAGCTTCCGGTCTCTCAGAACTTCGCTGATCGTCTCCACATCGTCGTGACGGCCGAAGATCGCCCATCTGCTCAGCAGTCCGTCGACTCCACATAAGGGCCGGCCCAGAACACCTTCTGTTCCGGTTTCAGCGGAAGCAGATCCGCATTTTTCAACAGAACCGAGCTCTCACATGCCAGGGCAAGTGCGATCTTCTTTGCCTCCGCAGACAGCTGTTCTTCTCCCTCCATTCCTGCGAACGGATCCTCAAACAGTCCGAGTCTGTTCTTCATCACCAGCACATTCCACGCGCTTCTATCTATCAGCGAAACGGGGACATGACCTTCTTCGACCAGTTCTTCCAGATGAAACATGTATGCCGGACTCATCATATCAATATCAACTCCTGCATGTACTGCCGCATCTGCAGCCTCTGCCTGGCCTGACACTACATTCTGTTCCTCCAGCTGGCCCACAGCCCCCCAGTCGGAGATCACCGTGCCGCTGAACCCCATTTCTTTCCTGAGAATATCTTCGAGCAGCTCTTTGTTGCCGCTGACCGGTCTGCGGTCAACTGCATTAAAAGCAGTCATCACCATCGCGGGATCTGCATGCATCGCCATGCGGAACGGTTTGAGGTACTGCTCGCGGAACGTCCTCTGAGATATTTCCACGTCATTGTATTCTCTGCCCGCATTCACCGCTCCATAACCGGCAAAATGTTTCAGACATCCGGCAATGCCGGACTCCGGTATTTCTCTGCTTCCCTTCTGATCATTACCGTTTCCCTTCTGATATCCCCTGAGCATTACTGTGCCCATGACCCCGCTAAGGAAAGGATCTTCCCCGAAAGATTCCATTATCCTTCCCCATCTCGGGTCTCTGGACACATCCATCATCGGAGAAAACGTGGCCTTGATCCCCTCAGCAGCAGACTCTGCCGCGGCATGCCCCGCCATCTTCTCAACCAGTTCCGGATGAAAGGAACATGCCTGACCAAGAGGGATCGGAGCTATGGTCCTGCACCCGTGTATAACATCCGCCATAAACAGCAGCGGAATGTGATGCGGATGTTCTTTCATATATTTTTTCTGGATCGCCCTGAGCTTTTCTGCCCCGATCATACCAAGCACTGAACCGGCGTACCGGATCACCCACTGAGGCGGCTGGCCTTCCCCCACCGCCCCGGTAAGAACTGCATCCTCATCAAAGTAAATTCCGGTCAGCTGTATCATCTGTCCGATCTTTTCTCGAAGCGACATCTCAGACAGCAGCTGTTTTAATTTTCTTTCCTCCATAATCTCCTTTTCCCTCAATCAAAGTAAATTGTCTCTCCGCTCTCTGCTGAACGGTATATTGCTTCAAGAACGCGGGTTACTACCGCCGCCTGTTCCGGTTTTACGATCTGTTCCTGTCCGTCAACAACAATATGGTAGAAAAGTTCCTGTTCTACATCTGCCGCAGATTTTTCTTCGCCTGCAAAGAAAGCCACTCCGCCGCCTGACAGATCCGGTATCTCTACAGTCTGGGTGTTATGATGGATCCGGTTGATGCGAAGTCCATCTTTCATATCCGCTCCGGCCTTTGTTCCACATATGCTTGTTTTTGCCTCGTCCACATCCAGAGTATTTAAAGCCCAGGCTGATTCCAGTTCGATCAGAGCCCCGTTCTTCATCCGGATGAATCCGAACGCCGAGTCTTCTACTTTAAACTGCTCCGGATCCCAGTTCCCGAATGCATTTCCCTGATCTGTCTGCTGAGACAGTTTGTGGAACACCGCTCCGGTCACAGAAGCCACTTCATAGTTGTCCATCATCCAGAGCGTCAGATCCAGCGCATGAGTACCGATATCGATCAGCGGACCGCCGCCCTGCTCTTCTTCATTAAGAAATACCCCCCAGGTAGGCACCGCTCTCCTTCTGAGCGCATGCGCCTTTGCAAAATAGATGTCTCCCATCTCTCCGTTTTTGCACATTTCTTTCAGGTAGGCGCTGTCCGGACGATACCTGTTCTGGTATGCGATATTCAGCACTCGCCCTGTCCGCTTTGCCGTCTCCAGCATTTTCTCTGTTTCCGCATAAGTTCTTGCCATCGGCTTTTCGCACATGACATCCTTGCCCGCCTCCATGGCAGCGATGGAAATTTCGGAATGCGATCTGTTCGGTGTCGTCACATATACCACATCAAGATCTTCCTTTACCAGTTCCCTGTAGTCAGTGAATACCTTTGCGTCACTGCTGCCGAACTTTTCTTTTGTCTCCTGTGCCTGCTCCGGGATTATGTCACAGAATGCGACCACTTCATAGAGTCCGCACTTTTCCATTGCCGGAAGATGCTTTGCATTGGCAATTCCCCCGCATCCTACGATACCTGCACGTAATTTTTTCATCGTTATCTCCTCCATTTATGTCTCTTGATATTGTTTTCTAAATCACATACTGTCTCAAATATCTCTGGCTCAGAACAAGCGCTTTTTCAATCATTTCCCTTGAACTTTCAAACGCCTTGTCCTCGATCTCAATGCATGAATAACCATTGTAACCGATGTCTGTAAGAGCAGATACATATCTGCCCCAGTCCACATCTCCAAGTCCGGGGATCTTCGGAGACATGAAATCAAGAGGATAAGCCATAATGCCGCAGTCATTGAGACGTTCCGGATACAGCTTGATATCCTTATAGTGCACGTGGAATATCTTGTCTTTGAATTCATAGATCGGACGGATCGGGTCTATCATCTGCCATACAAAATGCGACGGGTCGTAATTAATACCCAGACAGTCGCTGTCCAGGATCTCAAAAACTTTTCTCCACACTGCCGGAGTCGTCATAAGATTCTGACCGCCCGGCCACTGATCTGGTCCGAACAGCATCGGACAGTTTTCTATTGCTATCTTTACGCCGTTTTCTTCTGCCAGCCGGATGACCGGTTCCCATACTTTCTTTACTAAAAGAAGATTCTCTTCCACAGTCTTTGTCTGATCTCTCCCGATAAATGTGGTCACCATGTTCACATTCAGTTTTGCGCTGGCGAGAATGACATTTTTTAAATGCTCCACCGCAGCCTCACCCTTGTTCCGATCCGCATCCATCACGTTAGGATAATAGGCAAGAGCCGAAATTTCTACATTTTTTTCTTTCGCGTATCCTGAAATATGTGCGGCATAACTGTCATCGCCAAGAACCCTCTCCGCATCAATATGACTTACTCCGGCATATCTGCGTTCTGCTTTTTCCTTCTTCCAGCTCGCCACCTCTACGCACTCAAATCCATGCTCTGAGGCGAAGTCGATCATCTCTTCATAAGTAAAATCTTCGAGAATTGATGTAATAAATCCAAGTTTCATTTCTGTCTCCTTCTTCCTCCCGGCCTCTGCGCAGGAGTATCCTTTCGTCAACATTTTCACCTTAACTCCGGCATTACTCTCCTGTTATACTTCCCATGGAACCGGTTCATAATCGCCGCCCCGGCACCATTTCAGATACCGGAGAGCATGGAGCTGTCCTGTCATCTCCCACTCTCCTGAGTAAACCGGATCATGATATCCTTCGATACAGATATCATCTTCATATCCGTTTGCCCTCAGGATAGAAATAATATCGCTCCAGTTTGTGTTGCCAAAGCCCGGCATTCTGTGCCATACAAAAGTCTCCGCCCCTGAAATGCCTCCATGACGTACAGCATTCCAGTCGATAGTTGCATCTTTGCCGTGTACGTGCACGATTTTATGACACCATTTTCTGAGCTGAGAAACCGGATCTATAAGCTGTACCATCTGGTGGGTCGGCTCCCATTCCAGACCGAAATTGTCCTGTTTTACCTCTTCAAACATTGCCTCCCACGCACGTGGATGAAAACCAATATTACATGTAGCTTTTTCCCATGTTCCGTCCATAAGGCAGTTCTCTATTCCCAGTTTGACTCCGTTCTCTTTCGCCAGGTCTGCAAGTTCCCTGAATACTTTACCAAACTCGGCGAAAGATTCCTCTACAGGGCGGTCCTCAAATGCCCCTGCAAAAGTGCTTACATGATCAGCTCCGAATCTTCCCGCTGTCCTGATAACCTGCTCCAGCGTCTTCCTGTGTTCCGGATACTGGATCGGATTGCAGTAAAATCCAATCGTGCTGATGCGCTCCGGTCTGCCTTCCAGCAGCTTTTCTGTCTTTCCGGCAAGCTGTTCCAGATCTGTCCCTTCCAGAGACATATGAAAATTCAGAGAAAATGTTTCAAATCCTTTTCCCAGAAATCCCGGCAGCCACTCTTCTGCCCTTGGTCCCTGGATGCATGTTCCGATCTTGATCTGTTTCATTGTTCACTCTCTCCCTTCCTCATTCAAAGTCCATAACATGATTCTTTTCGGCAGACTCGAACACTGTCTCCATCAGGCGCATTACTCTTTTTACCTCCGGAAGCTTCACTGCCGGTTCTTCTCCTCTTAAAAGTACAGCAGCGACATTTCGATGGAAATCGGCGATATCTCCGGGCACTCTCGGAAGCTCTTCTACACGGATCGTATCCTCTCTTCTTGGAGCCATCGTCTTCGTAAGTCCTGCTGCTGTCCGCACCGGAACTATTTCTTTCTCCTCTTCTGAGAAAGCCTTTACAATCTTTCCGGACAGGTCCCAGTCCTCAACAACGGCACTTCCGTTTTCTCCCAGAACGTACCAGCGGGGCAGAGAAATAAAGTTATTCGTACCTACTTCCACAAGAACTTCCAGGCCGCCTTCAAACCGGAGAACAGCGGTAAACCCGTCATCTACCTCCTGATTTGTCACATTGGTCAAAGTGGCATATACCGTCTTCAGCCTGCGTTCCCCGGTCAGACGAAAGATCTGATCAAAGAGGTGGACGCCCCAGTCCAGCACCATTCCGCCGCCGTGTGCTTTTTCTTTTCTCCAGTCTCCCGGTATTCCACGGGAGCCATGTACCCGGCTCTCTATGCGGAAAATCTCTCCCATCGTCTGATCCTTCAGTATCTCCCGGACTGTCAAGAGATCTTCATCCCATCGTCTGTTCTGGTGTACCGTCAGGAACCGGCCTGTCTTTCCGGCCATGTCCTCCAGTTCTGTAAGTTCCTTCAGAGAGAGAGTAGCGGGTTTCTCTACAATGACATTTTTCCCCGCCTCCATGGCGCGCAGTGCGATCGGTCTGTGTGTGTCATTCGGTGTTGCCACAAGAATCACATCTATACTCTCATCTGCAAGCATGGCTTCTTCTGTCTCATATGTATGAAATCCTGCTTCTTCTGCAAGTTTTCTTTTTTCTTCTTTAATGTCATAAATCCTGCGAGCTCGATCTCCGGCACATTTTCCAAAATCTCGGTGTGCCATTTCCCCATGCCGCCGAAGCCGATCAGGCCATATACGATTTTATTCTCTTTCATCGAAGCACCTCAATATTTAGGGCGGCCTGACCGCCCCCTATTTTAATTCCTTATTTGCCCAGTTCCTCGTTGATTTCCTTCAGGATTTGATCGCCGCCCTGGCTCTTCCAGTTCTCTACGAAGGTATCAAACTCACTGATATCAGCTTTACCCATGATAATCTTTGCGAAAGTTTCTTCTTCCATCTTCTTCAGATTTGCCCATTTTGCTTCCATGGTTTCTGTCTGTCCGTTGTAAACATTGTAAATCGGAACATACTCCTCATTGACAAGCGGAGCGTCACCTACCATGATCGCTACCAGACGAGGCAGGTTCCCTGTGCCAGGTCACTGTCAAGATTCCAGTATTCAAGACTAAAGTCATCATAAGGCTCTTTCTTGAGTTCCGTAATTGCTTCCATATCGTTCTTCAGCAGTTTATGTGTTGAAAAATCTACATCGTCAATGCCGACCTCTCCTGCAAGATATTGCGTCAGCACTTCATAAGATGTCTCGATCTCATCCGCATTGTCATATGCATTGTACAGCGGATAGAAATCTGCCGTTCCCATCTCTGTAGATGTTACTCCTTCTTCTACCCATGTCTGTTCGTTTGCAATCAGGTAGTTGATGATTTTAAATGCAGCTTCCGGATTTTTGCAGTCCTTGCTTGCCACAACATACTGCGTCGTCGCTCTGCCATATGAGTATAATATTTTCCGTCTTCGGAAAGAGGTGTGAAATATGCTCTCCAGTCTGCTGAACCTGACAGAGTTGTATCTGCAAATGTATATGCACACCACCACGGTCCGAAAAAGATTCCAACTTTTCCGGCAAGAAGAGGTTCCTTGCTGTCGCTTCTGACGAGCATCTCAGGATCGATATCTCCATCAGCATAAAGTTTTGAGATATTTTCCAGTGCAGTCTTTGTCTCCGGCTGAATTGAACCATACTCTACTTTTCCGTCCTCGCCTTCCAGCCAGTACTGCGGATAAGACTGATAGCAGCTGAACAGCGGGTCAAGTCCGAACTGGTTGCCGCCGACTGCATTCATATGATCCGCATTTCCTGGTCCAAGAATACCAATCGTGTCGTCCTCTCCGTTTCCATCCGGATCCTCTGTAACAAATGCGTTTGCCACTTGTGCCAGCTCGTCCCATGTACGGGGTGCTTCCAGTCCAAGAGCATCCAGCCAGTCCTGACGGATCCACATCTCGTTCACGCCGCCTGCAGTCAGGTTCGGTGCAGGGATTGCCATAATCTCACCGTCATCGTTTGTGATACAGTCCATCAGCTCATCACCGCCGGATTCTACATAACTCTTCAGGGCGTCAGATGCATAATCATCAAAATAGTCATCCAACGGCTGTATCATATCGTATTTTAGAAGAGCTCTGTACTGAGCTGCATTTACATTCATGATTTCCGGAACTGTATTACTTCCGATGCAGAGACTCATTTTTTCATCATAGTCTGACATAGATGCAACCCAGTCGTATACTACCTCAATGTTCAGGTCATCTTTCAACAGTCTTGTATAGGAGTTGTCTTCAAACGACATTCCTTCCGGGATCTTCGCATTCGGATTCATTTTCCCGCCCAGATGTACTGTAACTGTCTCCGGATATTTTGCCAGAGGCAGATCTTCCTTTGCTGTTCCTTCTGCTTCCTTGACCGCTTCTTTCTGCCCTTCGTCAGACGAACCGCCGCAGCCTGAGATCAAAGACGCCGTCATAACTGCAGTGCACGCTATAGCGATTACTCTTTTTAATTTCATAATCCATTTTCTCCTTTTCTTTTTTTACTGTTCTCTATTTTCACCGAACACTTTCCCGTATCGCTACTATCCTTTTACCGATCCCAGAGTAATGCCGGATACAAAATATTTCTGCAAGAATGGATATATGATCAGTACCGGGATCATGGCGATAAATATCTTCGCCGCGTCCAGCGACAGATTGTTCAATTTCATCGCCTGTGCGATCTGATCGACATTCATATTTGAATAATCAAGTGTTACTACCATCTGCTGTATGTATGTCTGGAGCGGATAGCTGCTCTGTCTCGTACTCAGCACCATTCCCTGGAAGAACTCATTCCAGTACTGAACGATCGTGAAGAGGGAGATCGTCGCAACCATCGGCTTTGCCAGAGGAATGTAGATGGAAAACAGATTCCTCCATGGTCCGCCGCCGTCTACAAAGCACGCTTCCTCCAGTTCAACAGGCAGATTCTTGAAAAAGTTTACTGCCAGGATAACATTGAAAACCTGAAGACCCATACCAAGAACAAGTCCCCATATGCTGTCCATGAGACCGTAATTTTTCATTGTGACATACCACGGAACAGTACCTCCGTTGAACAGCATGCAGAATACAAAGATCCACATGAAGATGTCTCTCTTCGGAAACTGTTTTTTTGTTCTTGACAGCGGATATGCTGCCAGAAGTATGCACACCATACTGACCCCGGTTCCTAACACAACTCGCTTGACAGATACGAGAAAGGAACCAAAGAAATCACTCTCCCCCAGGATCTTCTGATATGACAGGAGATTGAATCCCACCGGCCAGAGAGCAACCTGTCCTGCATTGACAGCCTCCCTGCTGCTCAGAGAGACGCAGAGGACATACCATACAGGCAGGATGCAGATCAGCGTGATCAGAACAAGGATCACGACATTTATCACATCGAATATTTTCGATCCTATACCTTTATTTTCTATCATTTACTGCACCTCCTCAGAATAGTTTGTAACCGGTAAACTTATCTGCCAGCTTATATCCTATAACGATCAAGATAACGCTGATCACCGACTTAAACAAGCCGACTGCCGTCGCCAGCGAGTACTGCAGATTCTCAAGACCTGCACGGTATACCCAGGTGTCGATGATATCACCTGTAGAATAAACAAGCGGATTATACAGATTGTAGATCTGATCAAAACCTGCGTTGAGCACGTTTCCAAGTGACAGGATCGCCAGGAGTGCGACCGTTGTCCTTATTCCCGGAAGCGTCACATGCCAGATACGTTTGAACCTTCCTGCTCCGTCTACCGCCGCAGCCTCATAAAGACTCTGATCTACCCCGAGTATTGCTGCCAGGTAAACTACCGTATTGTACCCGAATCCTTTCCAGATATCTGTGCCGATTACCAGAGGCTGGAACAGTGACGGCTCCCCGAAGAAATTGATCGGATTTCCTCCGAACGCCTCGATCAGCTGATTAATTGGTCCTGTATATCCGAAGATGTTCAGAACAATCTTTGCCAGGATAACCCAGGACAGGAAATAAGGCAGATACACGATAGTCTGGATCGGCCGTTTGATCCGCTTAATGCAGAGTTCATTAAGCAGAAGTGCGAAGAGCAGCGGAATGATAATATTTCCGATAATCTTTCCGACCGCGATCACAACGGTATTGCACAGCACCTGTTTGACGTCGTTCATCTGAAACATATACACAAAATTTTCAAGCCCGACAAACTCAGAATGCAGGATTCCCTTGCCCGGATTATAGTCCTGGAATGCCATGACGATACCGAACATCGGAACGATACTGAAGAAAAACAGCCATAAGAGCGCCGGGATCAGCATAATGTAGTAATGCTTCACAAATCGTTTGATATACACACTAAGACCTCCCTTCCTTTTTGTAAACAGTTTATCTTCTACACCCATATCCTGCCAGATGATATTGTTTCTGATTTACCAAATGTTTTTTTATCACAAAAAAAAAAATGTCCGATGAAAATCAGACATTTTTTCTCTCTTTTCGATATTCGGAAGGGTTACACCCATGCTCCCTTGCAAATACTCTTGCAAAATAGTGGAAATTGTCATATCCAAGTTCGGTGGCGATCTGGGTAATGCTCTTCCCGCCCTCCTCTATCCGCTCAGCCGCGGCTTTCATTTTCCTGTGTATCACATACTGATGGAATGTTTCTCCTGTCATTTCTTTAAATCTTGTGCTGAAATAACTCCTGCTCATCCCGATCTGTTCAGCCGCGTCTTCAGAGCGCAGCTCCTCCCCGATGTGCTCATCCACATACAGGATGACAGCAGCAAACGCACAGATATCATTTTTCTGCGGCGTACTGCGGCATACTTCATAGATGTTTTCCCGCCAGCGGCGAACCCAGTCCAGCATCTCCTCAACCGTATCCAGCGACGGGAACTCTCCTTCCCCGCCTGACAGGATCTGAATATCGTGAAAGCTCTTTACAAAAATCCTCTCAGCACTCCTCAGACTGATTTCCTTAGTCTCCCGGCAGAGATCTTCAAATTCTTTCTCATTGAAGATCCATCCGGTGTACATCCATCTTCTGCTCAGTTCCCTGAGTTTTTCCCGGTCTTCCCCGTCTGCCTGCCCGTCTCTGCTTGTCTGCCTGTACTTTGCGCTGACCCGCTCCAGTATCTGTTCACACTCTTCCGGGGAAAAACTGATCTTCGAGATATAGTCCAACGCCCCCATACGAATCGCAGTCTGTGCATAACTGAAATTTTCATACACAGAAAAAATTACAAACTTAATATCCGGGAATTCTTCTTTACACATCTGCATCAGTTCCAGTCCATCGATCTCCGGCATATCAATATCCGTAAACACGATGTCCACCGGATGAGTACGGAGAAATTCCAGAGCCTTTCTTCCGTTCTGTACATCTCCCGCCACCTTGAATCCATACTTTTCCCAGTCCATAATAGCGATCAGGCCTTTTCTGGCAAGTTTATCATCATCAACGATCAATACGTTCATCTGCTTGTCCCACCTTATCTTCTTCCAATGTAACCTCTGTGTCCTTCCCCTTTTGTTCTGTCAGATCCCGGATCGGGAGGAGGATTGTAATCCTTGTCCCGATTCCTTTTCTGCTGTTTACAAACAGACTTGTCTGTCCATCATAAAATGATTCCAGCATAGCCTTGACGTAGCGAAGCCCGATGCCTCTGTTCTCATTCTTCCGGTATTCCCAGTCATAATCAAATGGCTGGTTGATCTCATCGATTTCCTCCTGAGTCAGTCCCTTTCCACTGTCAGAGATAGTCACGACAGCAAGATGTCTCGCCACATCTTCAAACACCTGGATACTGATCTTCTCATCGTCCCCAAGTCCATAACGGATCGCGTTTTCTACAAGCGGCTGAAAAAGCATGCGGACCGTCGGCTGGTCGAGATAGTCACCATCTTCGATATGCATCTCGATAACAAAGTCATACCTCATCTGCTGAAGGGCAATATATTCCTTTACGATCTCCAACTCCATCCGCAGCGTCGTCTGACTGCCTTCTTTGCCCAGATTATACGAAAGAAGCTTCTTTAATCTCTGCACAAACTCGCTGATATCTCTCTGGCAGCTCATCTGTGCCATCCACTGGACCGAGTTCAACGTATTGAGAAGGAAATGTGGATTGATCTGATAGATAAGTTTCTCATACTCCGTCTTCTGTATACTCTTTTCCTTTTCTACCATATTGCTGATGAGATTCTCGATCTGACACTTCATCTGTTCTACTTCCCTCATCAGGCTGTCAAACTCCGCGATATCCGACTCTTCATGCACCGCCTGAAGAGCGCCGTTTCCAATCTGTACCATTTGCCTTCGAAATTGATTCAACGGCCGGCAGATTATCCGATAAAGATAAAAAACAGACAGGGCGAAGATCAGAAACGATGCAACTATGATGAGCGTCATCCTCATTCTCCAATGGTTGATCTCATTCTGATACATGTTGTCCGGCAGCGCCACTGCATTAATGTATCCCATCTGGCTCCGGTATGCCATGATCTTATATCCCTCTCTTGTCTCAACCTGGTAATCTCCCTTTGAGAGTGTTGTGGAGAAGAGTTTCTGTCCCTGTATAATGACAGGATTTGTACTGTACCGCGTGATTCTTCTCTCATCCGTCTGGATATAAGTGTAGGGCCGTCCTGCCTTATTTATTTCTTCAGGAGTTTTCATGTCCGCCTCGATCTCCGCATAAACATCCAGCCTTTTCCCGTTTCCGAAGACCACCTCTCTCATGACGGAAAAGACCGGTTCTTCGCCACTCCCAAGAATAGACGAATGGGCGCCTGTATGACATTTCCCGCGCACTCCACAACCTCGGGCAGTGAAGCATGGCTTCCGTCCAGCGCCCTGACATTCATGCCGCTGATAAGTTCCTTCTTCTCCTCCCGGTCATAATACATGACACCTACCAGTTTTGTGTTGACATAACCAAGTCCTGCCATCTCTTCCCTAAGTGTCCGCTGTTCAATAAACCTGTCAAAATTATCCGTTGCACCGAGATAACTGTCCGTCACATTTCCGACCAGCCTCCCGGACCCATGTAGTTCATAATACTGAGCATATCATAATAGGCGCCGTCAGTATTCCGCGTGATCTGATCCAGATACATCTTCATATTATCCTCTATACTGTCATTCTGTATCATTCTCAGCGCCATATAAGAGACGATTCCTGCAGCCAGAAGGCTAGTCATCGCACACAGCATCAGTATGCCAAGCATCTTCGCTCTCAATGTATTCTTTTTTATACGACCCGTACCCATATGCCTATTCCCCTCCCCTTATGCATCACAAGTCAGAACCTGCTTGCTCACGCTGTTCAACAGTAAGTACGCTACTCATAATTTGGGACTCCTTTCATTTTTATTCCATTTCATAATAAAGTTCCACTGCTCTTGCCATTCTTTCTCATTCACAATCGCATCAAACACAGGCTCAAGAAAAGTCTGGATTTCCGTAATGATGAATGAAAACTCAAGCGTATTATCTTTTATGGTTTTCAAAAAGAATTTCCAACGCTTCTGCATATCTTCATCATCGCCAAGTGCAACAACTCGCTTAAAACTATCTCTATCATAGGGAGTACCACGCCGCTGTAAGGTTTCAAATATAGCTGCCTGCAATTTTGCACCCTCAAAATTGAATGTCCTTGAAAGATAATAGATGTCATAAAAATCTTTCATTCTGCCTGTCAGCTCAAAACGTTGCAGTATAGCATCAAACTTCTCAGCAATGGTGCTTTCAAGGGAATAAGTTTTGATTACAGGTGCTTCAAAATCTGGAAGCTGAGTGTTGATTGTGCGTTCTTCGGCACGGGGGACTATAATATCGCCCACTCCTATATCAACATTAAACGGCACACGCACATTTTTTATTTGAGCAATAATTTGTGTACTGATACCGTGATATTTTCTTTGCGGAGAAATCTCTTCAAAGCCTTTTGCTCGCATTTCTATATAATCGTTACCAGTCGGCGTGTCGATGATTTTACAAATCAACTCTTTTACATCATCTATTGTATTAGAGTATCCACGGAGCAAGAAATCGACATCAATTGTTGCTCTACTTTCAAAATTAGTTAAAGTATAAATGAACAATCCACCTTTGAGTATAAGCGTATCCTCACACCCAGATTTTGATAACTTTCTCAAAAATTCTTCCTGCACAAAAAGCTGCAAACATTGCTGGTAACTGATACCAGAAGCTTTTGCTTTATTTCTCAGCTTTGCCAGAACGGAAGCTGCTATATCTGCCATTACAACCACACTCCAATCAATTCTTTTACACGCGTTTGAACACGCAAAACTTTCGCATATTCTATAAGATTCGGTATATTCTTTTTCGGGTCCTTAACATAGCCTTGTACTGCTTTATTAAAAACCTCCTTATCTATCTTGTTCATATTTCGCAGCACATCGCAAATAGTACGGTCACGGTCATAAATGCGGACTTTGTGGAAATCAATTTCACCTTCGGTTTCGCCCAGCGTAACCAACTCTGACTCAACACGATATGCCTTTATAAACGGATAATCGATTTTTGTTCGCCGCTTAGAGACATTTTTATCTATTGCAAAGTTCCATTCAGCAGGATTTCTGTCACTGTATCTATAATAGAATAGGGCAGTCTCCATACAGAACACTGCATCGGGAAACAATCGATTGATAATGACAACTTCACTTTCTCCATAATCTTGAGTCCAGTGATAGTAACCTCGCCTGACTCTTTCAATCAATCCTTCATCTAAAAGTTGTTTTATATCTGCATAGTATAACTTTGAAGCTGTAAGTTCAGCAGTAGTCATAACATAATTATGACTGCTAAACAACATTCTCAGTGTCTCAATATCTTTATTCTGAAGCATATCTTCACCTCTATTCAATCGCCCCTAATCAAGCCAACGATTGGGCACTTTACTATATTATATTTGATTTTTCTCTTTAAGTCAATAATAGCAAAGTGAACGCTTTTAATTCTATCAATTAGGCAGTTTAGTATAAAATCTGTCCTCCACTTTTATAACCAAATAAAATATTGGTCAACGAAAAGACAACTATGTAAAAAAATAAGCGTACCACTATTTCTAATGATACGCCTATCCTCATTAAATCACTTCAAAATGCTTCAATGCATCCTTTATCGCTTCCACTTTCTCTGCTGTCGGATGCTTCCTCGGCTGTTTCAATTCCTCTACCGCATTAGGAGCATCGTACATTGGCAAGCCTAAATCTCTCTTTACCTCTGCGATATATGCGGTATGTACCTTGAAGCCGTATTTAGCTTCTATGTACTCCTTTATCATTTTGTAGGTCACTCGTTCTTTGGGCTTATATTCTTCGGCTCTTTTAGCGATATTATCAAGCGGAACTTTTCCCTCACCCTCGCCAAACTCAACTTTTACGTTGATATGTCCGTCTGGCTTTTTGTGGGAAAGCAGTACTACCGTCTCCACATGCACGGTCTGCGAAAACTGATCAACCGCCCTCACTTTCACCAGCTCATACCCATTCCCACACAGATACTTCAGATCCCGTGCCAGTGTGGCAGAATCACAGCTCACGTACACGATCCGCTCCGGCTGCATCTGCACCATAGTCTCAAGCAGAGATTCCTCGCAGCCTTTCCGCGGCGGATCCACCACGATCACGTCAGCGTGGGCCTGTTCTCCCGGATGTGCCTTGGCATAATCCGCATAATATCCCGGCAGAACCTCTTCTGCTTTTCCAACATAAAACTTTGCATTCTCGATTCCATTGATCTGCGCATTTTTTCTGGCGTCCTCGATGGCCTGAGGAATGATCTCCACACCGTAGACTTGTTTCGCCTTCTGCGCCAGAAACAGGGATATCGTTCCGATTCCACAGTAGAGATCCCAGACCGTCTCATCTCCTTTTAAGTCTGCATACTCCAGTGCAAGTCCGTACAATTTCTCTGTCTGCACTGGATTGACCTGGAAAAAGGACAGTGGAGAGATCTGATATTTGATTTCACCGATATAATCTGTAATAAATGCCTGTCCCCACAGCACTTCATAAGAATCTCCCATGATCACATTGGTGTTTTTCTGATTCACACTGATCGTGATACTGGTCATTCCTTCGATTTTCTGCAGTAATTCAACCAGTTTTTCACAATGAGGGATTTTTTTTGCGTTGATGACAAGACAGACCATAATCTCTTTGGTTGTAAAGCCATACCGGATCAGGACATGACGAAGTAAGCCTTTCCCTGTTTTTTCATCATATGGCTCCATCTGATATTGCTCCATAAATGACAGGATGGTTTCCAGAATCTCCTGATTCTGCTCTACTCCCAGTGCACAGTCTGTATTTGCAATAATATCGTGAGTACGGCCTGCATAAAACCCTGTCACTGTCACTCCATTTTTATCTTTTCCAAACGGGAACTGCGCCTTATTTCTGTAGTGAAATGGGATTTCCATTCCCACGATCGGATCTGCAATTTTTTCCAGCAGTTCTGGCGAAAAGCCGCCGATCCTCTCCAGATTTCCCAACACTTTTCTGTTTTTAAACTCCAGCTGCTTCTCATAGGAAATCTGCTGAATCTGACATCCTCCGCACTGTCTTGCGAATTTACACTTCGGCTCCACTCTGTCTTTGGACGGTTCGATAATCTGTATCATTCTCGCATATCCATAATTTTTCTTGGCTTTCATAATTTTTGCTTCCACCACATCACCGATGACCGCATCCTTGATAAACAGCGTATAGCCGTCAATTTTTCCGATTCCTTCCCCGTTCACTCCGATATCTTCAATCGTCACCTTTACTACATCATTCTTCTGCATCTGTTTTTCTCCTTTATCTGAAAAAAGAGGGCGCACAAAATTTCTTTTGGTCACCCTCTTTTGTTTCTCTGTCTCTAAATGGAACTTCTTCTCAGGTTGGTCTCAAACATCCGGTTGTAACCCAGCCAGTCATTTCCCGGTTTATTTTTAAAGATCTCCGTCAGAGTCTGCATCTTGGCATCTGCATTATCTGCCAGATTCAATGCCATCGCCTCTGCGAGGGCCGGCTTTTTCGGAGAACCATACTCCAGCTCCCCATGATGGGAAATAATACAATGCTTCAATTCACTTCCCAGTTTTTCCGGAAATCCCGGAATCTCTCTTATCGCATCATTCATCATCTCAACACCAATGATGATGTGCCCCAGAAGCTGTCCGTCATCCGTATAATCATTATCCGGAAATGCAGAAAGCTCTTTTGTCTTTCCAATATCGTGGCACATTGCCGCCGTATAAAGAAGATCTCTGTTCAAGATTTCATAGGTGTCCGCAAAATACCGACACATCTTCACAACACTTAACGTATGCTCCAGAAGTCCTCCTGCAAATCCGTGATGAACTGTTTTTGCCGCAGAATGTCCTTTAAACACGCGGATAAACTCCTCATCTTTCACAAAATAATATTCCAGCAACTGACGCAGCCACGTGTTGGAAATTCCACGGATAAATCCGAGCAGCTCTTCATACATACTGTCCACACTCTTCTCAGAAGTCGGCATATAATCCGCCGGATTGTATTCACCCTCTTCTGCTTTTCTGATCTGACGGATGTTCATCTGCAGACTTCCGTTATAACTTGTCACATCACCAAATACTTCGATGAAATCCTTCTCATCATACTCTGCGATCCCCTGAGAATTCGGATCCCATACTTTTCCATCCAGTGTTCCCGTCTTATCCTGTAAAATCAGATTGTCATAAGGCTTTCCGTTTCTTGTCTCCGCGGAACGTTTTCCTTTACACAGGTATACATTCCTGATTGTCTCGCCTTCATGTAAATCCTTGATATATCTCATAATAATTTTGTTTCCTCTCTATTTTTGCTATTCTTTACTCACGGCTGTCAAGTACCAGCTGAAACGAAATCTCCACGTATCCTCCTGCACCGAGACGTTTTCCCTGAATCCGGATCGTATCTCCCGCTTTACACTTCTGAAGTACCTTTTCATACTGAGCCATAGAGCAATCTCCTCGCCGTCCACAGACTGGATTACATCACCGCTCTGGATTCCCGCTGCCATTGCCGGAGAGTTCGCCTGTATCTGGGTCACATACATTCCGGACGGCACCTGCTTTGATTCCGAAATATCACTGCTGACCGTCACTCCGTAAATCCCTGCATAGGGAACCGACTGACTGTTTAAAAGCAGTTCCATGATCGGTTTTAAATCAGAAATCCCATATGCATTGGCAGTATGACCCTGATTCTCTGTCCAGATCTCGGAATCAATGAGCCCGATGATCTCCCCGTCCAGATTACACAGAACACCGGAACTAAAATCCGCTGACGGAATATCTGTCGCCAGAACGCTGAATGTATGATCCGGAATTGCTTTTTCGTGTGCATTAGAACTGATCATACCATATCCTGTTCCATCTGAATATCCAAATGTATCTCCAAGGGCGATCACCGGATCTCCCTCTGCCACTATATTTGAATTTCCGAGAGCCGCTGTTTTTATCTCATCCCACGTGCTTTCAGAAATCAGGTTTCTTCTGACACCAAACACCGCCAGATGACTGTTTTTATCCTGCTTTTTCAGCGATGCTTCACAGGTGCTGCCATCTGAAAACTGCACATTCCAGACAGTGGATTCCCCGCAGACAGAATTGTTGCTGAGGATCAAAAGCTCCTGTCCATTGTCTGCTGCGATCAGCCCTGTACATCCCATATCTTCATCATTTACATCCTTTGTAAGATTCGCCGCATCCTGCTCACCCCTGACCGTGACCACACTTTTTGCGGCCTCTGCTGCAATCTGGTAAACACTCTGCATCATGCTTCATAATCTTCTGCTCTCAGATTTTTCTCCTGCGAATCCTGCTCCTGCGCCTCGTCTTCTTCCGGATGCGTCTCTTCACTGTCTTCCGGAATGGTCACAGTTTTCGGAGATCCCGGAAATAAGTTCTGTACCCACGGATTCAGGGCATAGAAACCCAGACAGGCAAACGCACCTACCACGATTCCGTAAACAGCCAGTTTCAGAAGCTGTTTTCTCACCTGTTTTCCGGTGATCGGTTCCGGCTTGATCGTCTCCTGCAGAAAAGAAAAACTATCCTCTTTTTGCTCTTCATTCAAGTCTTTGGGGGACTTTTCTTTTGGGTCTTCATTCCACGGCATAATTGCTAATCTCCTCTGCTGTATAGTATAACCGATTCCCCCGGATTGTTCAATATTTATCCTTTTCATTCCCCCACAAATAAGGTAAAATATAGCTGTGAGTTCGAATTATAAAAGGTGAAAGAATATGAATCAAAAAACATTGACAAAATTAGAATATTATAAAATCACTGCGCTTTTGGAGGAACAGGCTTCTTCCATGCGCGGAAAACAGCTTTGCCGCAAGCTGAAACCGATGACCGATCCGGAAAAGATCAACACTGCACAGGAGCAGACCGAAGCGGCATTTACACGGATCGTCAAAAAGGGACGCATCTCTTTTGGCAATGTATTCCCCATCGGAGAGTCTTTAAAACGTCTGGAGATCGGCGGTGCACTTGGATGCGGAGAGCTTCTTCGCATCTGCAAAGTTTTACAGAATGCCGGAAAAGTAAAAGCTTACGGACGTCACGACACACAGGAAGAGCTTTGTGACTGCTGGATGTCTATTTTGAACAGCTGGAACCTCTGTTTCCTCTGACTGCCGAGATTGAGCGCTGTATTCAGGGGGAAGACGAGATCAGCGATGATGCCAGCAGCACATTAAAGAATATCCGCCGCAGCATCGGACACATCAACGATAAAGTTCATGCAACTCTGACAAATCTGGTGAACGGTTCTCTGCGCACCTATCTGCAGGATCCGATCATCACCATGCGCGGAGACCGCTACTGTGTTCCGGTCAAAGCCGAGTATCGCAGTCAGGTCAACGGGATGATCCACGATCAGTCCTCCACCGGTTCTACACTGTTTATCGAGCCGATGGCAGTCGTAAAACTGAACAACGACCTCAAAGAACTGTATGCGAAAGAACAGGAAGAAATTCAGGTCATCCTCGCCCGTCTCAGCGAAGAGACCGCGCAGTATATTGAAGAGCTCCGCACGGATTACCGTATTCTGACGGATCTTGATTTTATCTTTGCCCGCGGTGCACTGGCACTTTCTATGAATGCCAGCCGTCCGATCCTCAACACAGATGGACGCATTCACATCCGTGAGGGAAGACATCCTCTTCTGGATCCGAAAAAAGTAGTTCCGATCACGGTTTCTCTGGGAGACGATTTTTCTCTTCTGATCATTACAGGACCAAATACCGGCGGAAAGACGGTATCTTTAAAAACCGTAGGACTTTTTACCCTGATGGGACAGTCCGGCCTTCACATTCCTGCCAGAGACCGTTCTGAACTGGCAGTGTTTAAACAGGTCTATGCAGATATCGGAGATGAGCAGAGCATTGAGCAGAGCTTGAGTACCTTCTCTTCTCATATGACAAATATTGTCTCTTTCCTGCATGATGTAGATGAGAATTCTCTGGTTCTGTTTGATGAGCTTGGAGCCGGAACGGATCCTACCGAAGGAGCCGCACTGGCCATCGCCATTCTCTCCTATCTGCACGGACGTGGAATCCGCACCATGGCTACCACTCATTACAGTGAATTAAAGGTTTACGCACTTTCCACTCCCGGAGTTGAGAATGCCTGCTGTGAGTTTGACGTAGAAAGTCTGCGCCCGACCTACCGCCTTCTGATCGGAATCCCGGGAAAGAGTAATGCATTTGCGATTTCCGGTAAGCTCGGCCTTCCGGATTATATCATCGAAGATGCCAAAACCAGACTTTCCGAACAGGATGTCTCATTTGAGGATCTGATCTCAGATCTGGAGACAAGCAAACGCACGATTGAAAAAGAACAGGAAGAGATTGCAGCATATAAAAAAGAAATCGAAGCACTGAAAAGTCAGGCGCAGCAAAAACAAGAACGCATCGAGGAACAAAGAGAGCGGATTCTTGCCGAAGCCCGCGAAAAGGCAAATACAATCCTGCGCGATGCCAAAGATGTGGCTGATGAGACGATTAAAAATTCCGCAAATTCGGAAAAGAAAATATTTCAGCCGCCGAAATGGAAAAAGAAAGAGAACGTCTGCGCAAGAAGATGAAGGAAAATACCGCATCTTCATCTTTGAAAGTACAGAAACCGAAAAAGGAATACAAACCAACTGATTTCAAACTCGGAGAATCTGTAAAAGTACTGAGCATGAATCTGACCGGAACCATCAGTTCCCTTCCGGATTCCCGCGGAAATGTGACAGTGCAGATGGGAATTTTAAGATCTCAGGTTCACATTTCAGATCTGGAGATTATCGAAGAGGCGAATCCTTATGCACCAAAATCATTCAAACGTACGTCAAAAGGCAAGCTGAAAATGAGCAAATCTCTGTCCGTGAGCCCTGAAATCAATCTGCTTGGAAAGACTGTAGACGAAGCAGTTTCTGAGCTGGACAAATATCTGGATGATGCTCTGCTGTCCCATTTAAACACAGTGCGGGTAGTACACGGAAAAGGAACCGGAGCACTCCGAAAAGGAATTCACGAATTCCTGCGCCGTCAGAAGCATGTTAAGTCCTACCGTCTCGGGGAATTCGGAGAAGGAGACGCCGGCGTCACGATCGTGGAGTTAAAATAAACGGGGTTATAAGAGAGGAGTATTTATGATTGCAAAACAGAAAATTTTAATTGTGGACGATGATGAGAATATCGCAGAACTGATCTCGCTCTATCTGATGAAAGAGTGCTTTGATACGAAAATTGTGTCAAACGGGGAGGATGCGCTGTCTGCCTTTGAGACATATCAGCCAAACCTTGTTCTTCTGGATCTGATGCTTCCGGGAATCGACGGCTATCAAGTCTGCCGGGAACTGCGCGCCAAATCACAGGTACCGATCATCATGCTCTCTGCAAAAGGAGAAGTATTTGACAAAGTACTGGGACTGGAGCTGGGGGCAGATGACTATATCATGAAGCCGTTTGACTCCAAAGAGATGGTAGCACGAGTGCGTGCTGTCCTGCGCCGTTATCAGCGGTCAAGCCGGAAGCACCTGCCGCAGAAAAGGTAAAATGTGTCGAGTACGACGGACTTACCATCAATCTTACAAACTATTCCGTACTGTGCGACGGCCAGAACGTTGACATGCCTCCAAAAGAACTGGAGCTTTTATACTTTCTGGCTGCTTCTCCAAATCAGGTATTTACAAGAGAACAGCTTTTGGATCAGATCTGGGGCTATGAATACATCGGCGACACCCGCACAGTAGATGTTCATATCAAACGTCTCCGCGAAAAGATCAAAGATCATCCGGGCTGGGGACTGAGCACCGTATGGGGAATCGGTTACAAATTCGAAGTAAAATAAACAAAAAAGGATGGATACTATGAAAAGTACACTGCGTTTAAAATTTATCATGCTGTATATTATCTTTGGATTTCTCAGTATTTTCACGGTATCCCTTTTGTCGAATCAGCTTCTGCTCAATAAACTGGAACAGGATTCCTCACAAAATATGTACCGGATTGCAAATCAGACTGCGACCTCCTACCTGCCCTCATACTTTTCAAATGATCTTTCAGCCTGGTCTGTTCATTCTCAGCTGCAGGCTATGCAGCTGTATCTGAACGCGTCCGTCTGGTTTGTCAAAACAGACGGCACATTGATTACTTCTGCCCCTCTGGATGAAACCGAAGCCCCGGAACAAATCCTGGAATTCGACCCTGCCGAGATCGGAAACAATCAGTTTATCTCCGGAAATTATCATGGATACTTTGAGGAAGATGTAATTACTGTCATGGCACCTGTCACCCAGGACTTTTCTGTGCAGGGCTACCTTTTGATCCATCGTCCGGTCGAAAGCCTGAAGCAGACATGCCATTCTCTGATCCTGCCGGTATACATTACGATGGCCGTGATCTATCTGCTGTCCTTTCTCTTTCTGATCGGGTTTGAATTTTTCGTATTCCGTCCGCTGAGACAGATTACAGAAGCGGCAACTCAGTATGCATCCGGAAATCTGACCTATGAGATTCCTGTAACAACGCACGACGAGATGGGATATCTTTCTGCTTCTCTGAATTACATGTCCTCACAGCTGAAGGATATGGAGGAATACCAGAAAAAGATTGTAGCGAATGTCTCTCACGACTTCCGTTCTCCGCTCACCTCGATCAAGGGCTATGTGCAGGCGATGACTGACGGCACGATTCCGCCCCAGCTGCATCAGAAATATTTGAATATCATTCTCTTTGAGACGGAACGTCTGACAGATCTGACACAGGATCTTTTGACACTCAACGAGTTTGACCGGAATGAAATGATCCTGGACAAGACGGAGTTTGATATCCAGCAGATGATCAAGAACACTGCCGCCTCTTTCGAAGGCACCTGCACAAGCAAACGGATTTCCATTGAGCTTCTGCTTCTGGCAGGCAATATTCTCGTGTATGCAGACCGACGAAAGATTCAGCAGGTTCTTTACAATCTCATCGATAATGCGATCAAATTCAGCGGAAACGACTCTTCGATCACGATTGAGGTCACCGAAAAGAATGAGAAGGTTTTTGTTTCTGTCAAGGATACCGGAATGGGAATTCCAAAAAAAGAACTGAATAAAATCTGGGAACGCTTTTACAAGTCCGACCTGTCCCGCGGAAAGGATAAAAAAGGAACCGGCCTGGGACTTGCCATCGTCAAAGAGGCCATTCAGGCTCACGATGAACATATCAATGTCATCAGCACAGAGGGCGTTGGCACAGAGTTCATCTTCTCTCTGACGAAGGTTTAAATCCTTACAGGTCTTTTGTTAAATATGAAAACAGCTGCTGAAAGATTCACGATACCAACAAGCAGTGTGACTGCAATCGCCGCAAAATAGTCCTTGATATCAACACTTCCCGCAAGCAGAGGTACCCCATCCAGCAAATGGATCGGGAGTGCCTCTTTTATTTTCGGAATGAAGCTTAAAATATAGCAGAATGCAAATCCGCCTCCTACACCGAGTAACGCAGATGCTGCTGTATTACAGCAGACAGACGAAACAATGGATTCAGACGACACTTTGCGTGATAAAATCAACCTTAATTCTATTCGCTAAATCCATAATTTTTGAATCAATGAGTTTTATTGTCTTCTGGAATTCTTCATCGCTTTTTCCAGTAGGATCCTCCAATCCCCAATCCTCCCTGTGCCTGCATGAAACAGTCGGGCAGTTCACATTGCATCCCATGAAGTCCCTTCCCTTGGATCCATGGAAATCGCTGCCGGATGCACAAAATAACTTTGCATCCTGCGCCACCCTATATATCCATTCTTTTTCAGAAGAATCAAATGCTGAATAATTTGCTTCTATTCCGTCCAGACCGCACGTTTTTAAATATTGCAGAATCACCTGAATTTCTTCTTTTTCCAATTTTCGTTTTTCAAAATTGCGATAAACAAAGAGGGGATGTGCCCACACAGCACGTCCCCCGGCTTTATGAATCAATCGAATCGCCTGCTCTATTGAAATATTAGCGGCATTCAACAAAGACTCAAACGCTTCCAGAACCCTCTGTTTTCGCGCCTCCAGTGCTTTGATCAGATCCGGATCATTCTCATCAAAGCCATAGCCGAGCAGATGAATGGAAAATGGCAGAGAAACCGCATCCAGAGTCTTCTCCTGGCATGTAAATTCAATCCCGGAAATAAATGTGATCCGATCTCTGCTAAGCATCCTTGCTTTTTGGATTCCGTCAATCGTATCGTGATCCGTCAGAGAAAACCTTGTGATCTTCTTCTCCAACAACATAGGAAGAATCTCTTCTATTTATAGAGCATATTTTTAATGGACGCATCTTCCATATTCTCGTTTGTCACCCACACATATCCTGTGTCCACAAGAGCTTCGTTTCCTGTCTGAAGGATACTCCTTGCTGCTGCCACTACAGAAGCATAACCGATTCCAAATGGATTCTGCACTGCAAGTCCTTCAATCTCCCCATTTTTCAATGCTTCGATCTGAGCTTCTCCGGCATCAAATCCTGTAAGAACAATGTCATCTGTCTTTTCTGCCTCTTTCAAGGCTGACAATCCAAGCTGCACTGCCGTAACATTCGTTCCGAACATTCCTTTGAGATTTGGATGCTGTTCCATATAATACAGGATCACATCTTCATCGCTGAGATCATCTGCCATGATCTCCGGTTCCTCCGCCTTCTTTGCAGCATTCTTTTGCTCTGCAATCTCTTTTTTCAGATCATCCATCTGGTCACAGTAAATCGTATCTACAATCTGCACATTCGGATGTCCGCTCTTGATTTCTTCCTGAAATCCTGCCAAACGCTCTTTTGCCGCTTCCGAATTACTGTCAGACGCCAGAAGCAGAACCTCTCCCGCATCCTCGATCCCATTGCACAGCTGATATGCGGCTGTTTTTGCAGCCTCTGTATTGTTCGTCTTTACAGTACACTGAATTCCCTGATACGTATTTCCGGAGTCCAGAGCAATGACCGGAATCCCATTCTCTGCTGCCGCATCAAACTGTACCTTGCATGCATCCTCATCAATACTTGCGATTCCTAACGCATCCGGATACCGCGCCAGTTCTTCATCCAGAATATTGACCTGTTCATCAATATCCTCTCCGTCCGGTGCATTAAAGGTTGCCTTGATCTTATCTTCCCCACTATATCCAAGAGTCTTATTCAGATCCTTTACCGCCTGTTCCACACCTTTTTTTACTTCTTTCCAATAAGATGAATTCTCATCCTTTCCGATGATCGATATATAAGTACCCGGCTCCAGATTAAGCCCCTGTATATTGCTGTAAGCTGCCGGTGTCACAAAATCCAGATTAGCCTGATACGAAGGCTCCTCTGTCTTATCTCCTGTAAAAGTCGGAGTCTCCTCCTTTTTGCTGCAGGCACTGGCTGCCAGGGCAACACACAAGATCGCCGGTATCACTGCTCTTAATTTTCTTGTCATATCAAAACCTCCAGTATAAACTGTCTTTTCACAATAGATTATCCCCCTTATGTATCCCGTAATACATGATTTCGGCGGGCGACTTCGTCCGATAAGGTATACTATACACGATTTCTGTGAAAAAAAAAGAAATATTTTCTTAATTTTTGAAAAATTTTATATTTTTACTCTTTAAATTGCATTTGATTTTAACCATAAATTCACAATGATAATGCTTGTATATTTCCCTCATTTGTATTAAAATGTTGGTAACGGTAACGGCAATCCTTTATCGTAATTCCAAAGAAGGAGGATACATATTATGGCACACGTAATTAGTGATGAATGTGTAAGCTGTGGTTCTTGCGAAGGCGAATGTCCAGTAGGAGCTATCTCCGAAGGCGATGGCAAATACGAAATCGATGCTGATGCTTGCGTTGACTGCGGAGCATGTGAAGCTGCCTGTCCTACAGGAGCTATTTCAGCAGAGTAATTTTTAATATTTGCGAGTGATCACAAGCATGAAAAGAGCATTTTGAATCTCAGATTCAGGATGCTCTTTTTCATATCTTTAAAATCGCTGCTGTTCCCAGTAATCTCAAGTCACTTCCTGACACAATTTGACGAACGGTTTCTAAGGCGTTTTACACCCCCTCATGCTATAATAATACCGAAAACAGATCATAGGAGGTATATTTTAATGGGCGAGGTCAGATTTATGATTTCTGAAGCGGCAAAACAGGTTCATGTAGAATCTCACGTTCTGCGTTACTGGGAGGAAGAGCTTGAGCTTGTCATCGGACGCACAGAAATGGGACATCGATATTATACCGAAGATGATATACAACTCTTTTGCTGTATTAAAAAACTAAAAGATGCCGGAATGCTTTTAAAGGACTTAAAGCCTCTCATTCCGGAATTAAAATCAACCAAACTGAAGCTTCAAAAGACAGAGGCATTAAAAAAAGCAGCTCTGAAAAAAGAAACGACTGCCCCGACTGTGTCAGCTCCCGCTGCGGTTTCTGCTCCGGCGGCTGTGTCAACTCCAGCAGCCATCTCCGAAGCAGAAGTCGTGCCGGTCACTCAACTGGAACAGGTCCGTTCTCTGATCGGAGATGTATTGACAGAGGTCGTCGTGTCCAACAATGAAGAATTAAAAAAAGACATCAGTAAGTCTGTCACTACTGATGTCATACGAGAAATGGACTTCCTCTTCCAGGCAAAAGAACGGCAGGAAGAAGAACATTTCCGCAAACTGGACACGCTGATCCGCCAGCAGCAGGCGAACCGCAAAGAGGCGGCCCGCGAACATCCGCTCGGCAGATTAAAAAATATGTTCAATCACTGCTGATCCTGACGAAGTTCATTTCCAAAACGGGTGTACTGCGGCATCCATGCCAGTCTGACGGTTCCAACCGGACCGTTTCTCTGTTTTGCAATGATGATTTCCGCAATATTTTTGTCTTCTGTATCAGGAATATAATAATCCTCACGATAGATAAACATACAGACATCGGCATCCTGCTCGATGGCTCCGGACTCACGAAGGTCGGAAAGCATCGGGCGTTTGTCCGTTCTCTGTTCTACCGCACGGCTCAACTGAGACAATGCGATCACCGGAACATTCAATTCTCTTGCCAGTCCTTTTAGAGAACGGGAGATTTCGGAAATCTCCTGCTGACGGCTTTCATTGCTTCTTCCACCACTTCCGCTCATCAACTGCAGGTAGTCGATGATGATCAGATCCAGACCGTGCTCTAACTTGTACTTACGGCACTTGGAACGCATCTCTGTAATAGAAATACCCGAAGTATCGTCAATGATCAGTTTTGATTTTCCGATCGTACCGGCACCTTCGATCAGTTTTTCCCAATCCGAATCTTTCAGATTTCCGGTTCTCAGTATCTGCGCATCTACATGAGCCTCCAAAGAGAACAGACGATTTACAAGCTGTTCCTTGGACATCTCAAGACTGAAGATGGCAACGGCCTTCTCCTGACGGAACGCCACATGCTGGGCAATGTTCAGTACAAATGCTGTCTTTCCCATAGACGGACGCGCCGCCACCAGAATCAGATCCGAACGCTGCAGACCGGAGAGTTTGTAATCCAGATCAATGAAGCCTGTCGGAATTCCGGTTACCGTTCCTTTTGTCTTGGATGCTTTCTCGATCACTTCCAAAGCATTTAACACAACCTGCTTGATCGGCGTATATTCCTGACTGTTTCCATGCTGTGCCAACTCAAAAATCCGCTTTTCCGCAGCATCCATGATCACATCCAGCGGTTGATTCTCCAGATAACAGTTGTTTGCAATCTCTTCATTGATCTTGATCATCTTCCGAAGAGTTGCTTTTTCGCGGACGATCTCTGCATAATACTTGATATTTGCCGAGGTCTGGGCGTTGACCAGAAGTTCTCTTGCAAACTCCAGTCCGCTGATCTCCGGCGGAGCATTTTTCTCTTTCAAATGCTCCTGCAGTGTGATCAGATCCACCGGCTTCCCTGCCTGAAACAATTCTACCATCGCATCAAACAGCATTCCGTATGCACTCTGATAGAAATCCTCCCCTGTAAGCATCTCAGCTGCGACCATAATTGCATCTTTATCCATCAGCATGGCGCCCACAACCGCCTGCTCCGCTTCTGTGCTGTGGGGCAATATTCGTTTAATCGCTGCTTCCATAAACTCTATTTCCCCTTATGCTTCTTTCACGGAAACATTCAACTCTGCTGTCACTTCCGGATGCAGTTTTACAGATACGATATGTGTTCCCAGTGTTTTGATCTGCTCTTTCAGCTGAATCTTCTTTTTATCAATATCCAGATGCATCTGCTCTTTGACTGCCTCTGCAATCTCCTTGCTGGAAACAGAACCGAATGTTCTTCCGCCTTCACCGACTTTCATGGTAAGTACGACTTTTCCTGCTTTGAGTTCCTCTGCCAGTTTTTTCGCTGCATCCAGGTGCTCCTGTGCAACCTTGGCTTCATTGTTCTTCTGCAGCTTCAGGTCATTGAGATTTTTCCCGTTTGCTTCTACCCCAAGCTTTTTCGGCAGAATAAAGTTTCTCGCATATCCGTCATTTACATTGACAACCTCTCCTTTTTTTCCAAGAGCTTTTACATCCTGTAATAAAATCACTTTCATTTTATATATCTCCTTCCTCTATCATCTGGTCGATCGTTACCTTTAGCGCCTCGATCGCCTCTTTTACGTTTGTATGTTCAAACTGTGCGCCGGCTGAATTGATATGACCGCCTCCGCCCAGTTTTTCCGCTATGATCTGCACGTTTACTTCGTCTATAGAACGTGCGCTCAGGAAAATCCTTCCATCATACACTGTCAGCACAAAAGATGCCTTGATACCATTGATATCCAGCAGCTCATTTGCTGTCTGTGCCGCCAGTACCGTCGGACTTGCAATGTCACTCGGACACTCTGCAATGGCATACTGTTCTCTGTAGACCTCTGCCATACGCATCGCCTCTGCCTTGGCACGGTAAGACTCCATATCGTCCCGGAACATCTTTCTGACCCGGGTAATGTCCGCTCCGCAGCGTCTTAAATATGCCGCCGCCTCAAATGTACGGACACCGGTACGGTTCATAAAATTCCTCGTATCGATCATGATTCCTGCATACAGGCAGTCTGCCTCAATGGACGGCACCTTGATATCATCCACAATATACTGCAGGACTTCTGCCACCATCTCACAAGTGGAGGACGAATACGGCTCAATATAGGACAGGACCGCATTGTCGATCACCGTACTGCTCTGCCGGTGATGATCCAGCACCGCAATGGTCTTAGATCTCTTTAAAAGTTCCGGACACTCTGTCATCTGTGGTTTGTTCGTATCTACCACCACGACCATAGCGCTGTCTGAAATATAATCCAGCGCTTCTCCGGAAGTCAGGAAAATATCTTTTCCATACACACTGCTCTGCGCGATCTCATCATACAGAGGCTTAATCGAAGTACTCACGTCGTTGATCACGATATGCGCCTTCTTTTCCAAAGCAACAGCAGCTCTGTAAATTCCCATACACGCTCCAAAAGAGTCCGGATCTGAAATCTTATGTCCCATAACAATAACCTGATCCTTTGCCACAATGAACTCTCTGAGCGCCTCTGCCTTAACACGGGCTTTAACTCTCGTATTTTTGGCTGTCTGCTCTTTCTTACCTCCAAAATATGTGATTCCTTTACAATCCTTGATCACCGCCTGGTCTCCTCCTCGTGCCAGTGCAAGATCGATCGCCATACGGGCATAATTGTAGCTCAGCGCATAAGTTGCTGTATTCAGTCCTAATCCGATACTCAAAGTAGCGGATCGGGCATTTCCGATGTTGACCTGCTTGACTTCTTCCAGGAGCGAAAACCTGTCAGCTTCAAACTTACGGTAGCTTTCTTTTTTCACAACAAAGAAATATTTATCATTCTCCAGTTTTTTTACAATTCCGTCCACATCGTTGATATACTTATTAATCTTTCTGTCGATCAGAGCGACCAAAAGAGACTGACGGACTTCTTCCACACTCTCCATCACTTCATCATAGTTGTCAATGTAGATCAGCCCGGCAATAAGCTCTGATCTTCATTTTCACGGATGTAAGAATTCAGTTCTGTCACATCTCTCATATAAAGTGCGATAAAATACTCTTTTTCTTTCGGAATCTGCAGCATCCGCTCGCTCTCGCTGAAGCCCTCCAGGGAAATCCTGCGCAGCTCCACCTGATAATCCCGCTCCTTATATGTGATCTCCAGCTCATTTCTGGTCTCATCATCCTTCGGAAAAATTCCCTTGTTCAATTCCGGGATTATCTTCTGGATAAACTTTTCTCTTCCATCCACGATTTCCGAAAAACGGTCGTTCTTCCATAAAATATGTCCATCCTCCAGAATGATCGCATAGGGAACGGTCAGTTCCTTTAACAGCGTGTTCTGAATTCCCTTGTACTGTGTTGAGAACTGGATCAAATCTGCCAGAATAAGAGAGCGGTTGTAAAAATATAACAATCCAACGATCATTGCATAAATAATGACGAATACCGTCATCGTAAGTCCGGCTTTTTGATCCGTCATATACATCCAGATATTCATTGCCAACAGTAAGATCGTCATGATCAGCGGCCACTGCATGTACATCCTCAGCTGCCCTTTTAAACGCATGTTTTTGTTCTTCATGATTTCCTATCCTCTATCCATACTTTCGTTTGCACAGCCTCCCCATACGCTGTGATTTCACAAACTCAGTCTTAGTATACCACTTTTTTGTCTCCGTGTCAGCTTTCATCCACATCCGGTTCCTTCGGCCGATATATCTCACCGGATTCCCGGTCAACAGCAATTCCCTTTTTTTCCAGATGCTCATAGACATCCCCACGGAGAAGTGCATACAGCACGGAAACGATTGGAATGAAAACCAGCATTCCCACGATTCCCATCAGACTGGCTCCGATACTGACCGCTGCCAGCACCCAGATAGACGGAAGTCCCACAGAACTGCCCACCACTCTCGGATAGATCAGATTTCCCTCGATCTGCTGAAGGATCAGGAACATGATCACAAAAACCAAAGCCTTCATCGGCGCCACCGTCAGGATCAGAAATGCTCCCACTACGCAGCCAATAAATGCCCCGAAAATCGGAATCAGCGCAGTAAACGCGATCAGAACACCAATGAGCATCGCATATGGCATCTGCAGGATTCCCATACAGATCACAAACATCGTTCCCAGAATCACGGCCTCCAGACATTGTCCTGTCAGGAAATTCGAAAATGTACGGTAACTCAGAGAACAAACATCCAGAACCTTTTTCACCAGATCTTCTTTCATGTATGCATACATCACTTTCCGGATCTGAATATTTAATTTTTCTTTCTGCAACAAAATGTAGCACGCAAAAACAAACGCAATCACAAAGGTTGTAATTCCACTGGCAATCCTTCTTGCCACTACAAACGTAGAGCCAAGAACGCTGCTCGCTCCACTCGTAAAAAACTTCACGACTTCATTTATTATTTTGTCCCAATCCAGCGTCAGACTGTCCAGCCATTCCTTGATTTCCTTATTGTTATGGAAAATCTCTTCTGCCCAGCTCTGCGCTTTCGGCATAAATGACTGTATCCCTTTCCCGATTGATATAAAAGTGTCCCCCAGCTTCGGAAGCACTCCGAATACCACCAGCCCGATCACACTGACTACTACGATCAGCGTAATGATCAGACTGACCGGACGCGCCAGCCTCTGTGCCACTTTTTTATTTTTCATCATTTGATTTGAAACAGCTTTTCTTCAAAAAACTCATCGGAACATTGATCACAAATGCAATTGCACCGCCTAAAAGAAACGGATATACAATTCCCACTCCCTGTCCAAGCACATCCAGAATTAATGAATAATTCCACAATGCGATCAGAAGAATCACTGTAAACACGATCAGTCCCCGTATCTTTTTTAAATTTTCTTTGTTTAGATTCATACTTTACCTGCTCTTTCTCCTGCCTTGTCAGCCATTTTATTTCCAGTATACTCTGTTTGGAACAGATATCAATCCTTTTATTTTATTTTTATTCTTTCACTGTTTCCCCCGGATAGCTCAATCCAAAATTCAATTCATAATAATTTCCCATACTGTCTCTGTATGCATAAGCCTTTCCGTTCTCATCCTTCATTTCATCCGGCATATACAAATCTTTGTCATATCCCGGAACATCGTTTGGACTGATGCAGACTCCTTCTGCATTCACTGCTAATACCTCTTCTCCCCTCGGCAATGTGACAGGCAGCTTGCTACCGGCGCAAACCGACCCAAAATGACATCCAGCGTTGCGTTCGGATACGTATCAAATCCTGCTAACAGTGCATCTGACTGCGTTTCCACATTTTTCACCAGCCAGGCAAGTGTAAAATTGATATTCGAAATCACTTTTCCTCCATTTTTATGGACTGCATCTGCAATTCTTTTTATCCTGTCCGCACCTGCCAAAGTCGTCTCTTTGTGTGTTCCTGACTCGGGTTTTCCGTCTGCACTCACATTGCACACTACTTTTTCCTCACAGATATCCAATTCCAGATATCCCTGTGTTGCATTAAAATACTCTCCACTGGACGGAGAAATCATCAGGATCGCAAAGTCCGCTTCCTTCGGATTTTCTGTCAGCATTACACCTGAGAACATTTCTTTCAAAGCCTCTGTAGATTTTTTTGACTGTTCTGCATCTTTATGGAATGCCTCAACATAAATGTTCTTTCCTTTCAGTTTCTCTTCTGTCAAAGGCAGAACATCCTTATTCTTCAAAAGAACTACACTCTGACGGTGTGCTTTCGCAGCTGCATCCCAATCCTTCTGTTCTGCCACTGCTTTCACAGCCTCTTTGGGATCCCTGTATGGATTTTCAAACATACCAAGTTCAAACAGCTCCTGTAAAGTGCGCGCAACCGCCCGATCCAATGCTTCATCCGTCAAGATCAGCTGTTCTTTTTGAAACCCTTCCGGAATCGGATGTGTTTCATAATATGCATTTTTCCCTCGCATGTAAGCTTCCATTCCTGCTTCGTTGTCATACAGACCACTGATAAGATCCACCCCTGCGTGATTCACTGCAAATCCAATACGTTCCGGAATATCCAGCATCTCCACTCCCCAGCTCATATTATGCACAATACCGGTATCGGAATTGATATACCCTTCAAATCCCATCTGTTCTCGGAGCATTTCCTGAATAAACGGACGATTGTATGCGAATCCAAACGGCTGGAATTCCAGTTTTTCCCCATTACAATCCCTCTGCAGTGCGCTCTTCTCTGCTGACGGCTTTGAATAATACGGCATAATAGATGACGTATGATTCTTTACTGCGGCTTTGAACGCCGGTATATGATACTTCTGTAAAGATCCTTCGGTTGCATAGACATTCCACTGTCCTGCTGCATAATGAGGATCAAATCCATTCTCTCTTGCTCCGCCTCCCGGAAAATGCTTCGTCGTTACCGCAACGCCTTGTGGCGTCACACCCTCTGCGCTTCCCTGGATTCTTGATGATATGATCCATAATCTCATAAATCAACTCCGGATCCTCCCCGAAAGTACCGTAAGTCCTCTGCCATCTGGGGTCTGTCATCACATCTGCCATATACATATACCCCTTGCGCAGACCACAGGCATTCCATTCTCTGCGGATACAGTCTGCGAACTGATCTGCAACTTCAATCCCGGCGCCCTTTACTGCTGCCGCAATCCCCATCGTCCCCGGCCAGGTGGCAAAAGTACCCACCGCATCATTCATACCAAAGACCATTTCACCATTTTCATTCCTGGAATTCGAGCTACGCTGACCGGAATAAAATGCTCACACTCTTCTGCCACTGCGTGGAGCTGATTCATCCAGTCTGCCAGATCTTCCGGGGTAGGATTTGCCCGTAAAATCATGTGACGGGAAAACCACTCTTTCAGCAAAGTCGTCGTTCCCGGCAGATGCTGCTCACCGAAAATAGTCTTTCCCCGAAACTCTCCCTCATCCAGCAAACCACTTTCATCCAACACCTTCTCACTCGCTCAAATGTCATAGGACCGCCTGATGGATATTTCCCCATTCTCCAGTCAGAAATAAACAGCTGTGCAATCTTTTCCTTGACCGTCAGCTCTTTTACATAGCTTCCGCACGCTCTTTTGCCGGAAGCCTCCAGTCATCGTATTCTTTCCATTCCCCGCTGCCGTCCAAATCTTTAAAATAAAACCCGTCTTTCTCAATCACTTTCCGACCGACTGTTCCGATAGTCGGACCACTTGGATTCTGATAGTATTGAATCTTATCTGATGCTTTTCCTGCCATTATGTCTCCTCCTTTATATCCATTTTTCCTTATTATAACAAAAACTGTTTTCGAATATCTACTGAAAAGTAAAGAACATCACATCGGTGTGCATGCCAGCAAAACAGATGAGCACATGGTCAAAGCAGACCATCCAAAAGCATTACTGCATGGAAGTTTGGTATCACCATCTCTTGGAGCTGCGATCATCAATGGAAAGTATGTGAATGCAGTTCCTCTCTATCGGTTAGAGCAGGAATTCCAGCGTTATGGCCTGCAGATTACAAGGCAGAACATGGCAAACTGGTGCATACGTTTGGCAGAGGAATATTTATCGATTCTTTATGATTATCTTCATGAAGAATTGTATTTCTATCATGTGATCCAGGCAGACGAGACGCCGGTGCTTGTAAACCATGACGGACGCAAATCCGGAAGCAAAAGCTGGATGTGGGTATACCGTTCTGGCCATCTGTATCAAGACCGGCAGATTGTCCTGTATGAATACCAGCAGACAAGAAATGCATCTCATCCACGGGAATTCCTGAAAGGATACGATGGCATCTGTGTAACAGATGGTTATCAGGTCTACCATACTTTAGAAAAAGAATTGGAAGAACTGACCATTGCTGGATGCTGGGTGCACTGTCGCCGCAGATTTGATGAAGCTCTGAAGCTGATTCCCAAACCATCTCAAAAGGAATCCAATGCATTTCTGCTGATGAAACAGATTCAGGCAATCTATCGGGAAGAAGGGAAATTGAATGACCTTTCTTCTGATGAACGACTTAAACAGCGACAGGCGGTTATCAAACCTCTTGTGGATGCTTTTTTTGCGTACCTGAAAACTATAAATGTGTCCAAAAAGGACAAATTTGGTGATGCCGTTAGATATGCACTAAATCAGGAAAAATATCTCAGGGTATTTCTTACAGACGGAGATGTTCCGATTGATAATAATGCATCCGAAAGGGCAATCCGAGGCTTTTGTATTGGAAAGAAGAATTGGCAGATGATCGATACGATTCATGGAGCCAAATCTTCCGCAATCATTTACAGTATTGTAGAAACTGCAAAAGCCAATAATCTGAAACCTTTTGATTATGTGCAGTATCTCTTGGAAGAGATTCCGAAACACATGAATGATAAGGACTGTTCTTTTCTGGAAGATCTTCTGCCCTGGTCAGAAAAACTTCCGGAAGGGATTCGCAAAGCTTAAATATCGGTGGCTGCAAAGCAGCCGCCTAAAAATGTCAAGGTACTCGCTATTTTGCGTTTACTTACAAACGAAGAGATACAGAAAGTGATTGGAAAAGAAATGGATTTGCGAGAACTTCATGATTACTACAAAGTTCCGGTCATGTGTCTGTTACGAATTAAAGAGTCTGTTGATACATAGGAAAAACAAGCGGGTTCAAATGGCTATTTCGAATTTATAGAACAGTATATGGGTGCAGAGATAAAAGGAAAGGAAATGAACTTTTCTGTGCTGGCAACTAAATGACATTGGGTAAAAGGTTATCAAAGTATTCTGCCATAAAGAAACGACTAAGGCCGACCTAGGGAAACGGAATAAAATATGAGTGGAAAACGCCATGAAAGCCAATGGACAGACCAATTCCATTATGCCGATTATGAACGTCCTCGGTTATGTGCCGTATGTTATAGTTGCAATTTGGGGTGCGTATATGGCGATTGTTCCAGTCACTAATCTGGGGCTTGCCGTGACAGGAACAATGGCGTTCGGTATGATTACTTCCTTTTTGACACTCACGGGGAATTTTATCAATCCTATTTCATAGATTGCCAACCAGTTTAATTCTATCATAATTGTCCTTGCTGGGACGGAGCGTATCTTCGTTTTCATGGAGGAATATCCACCAGAGGTGGACGACGGATATGTAACGCTCGTAAACGAAAGTGAAGAAAACGGGAAAATAATATAAATAGTGGAGCATACGGTAATGTGGGCGTGGAAGCACCCACACCATAACGGTACTCTGACCTACACAAAGTTAGAGGGGAAAGTCGTTTTCAATCATGTGGATTTCAGATATACGCCAGAAAAAGAAGTTCTGCACGGCATTACACTATACGCAAAGCAGGGACAGATAATTGCCTTTGTGGACGTAACGTGAGCTGTGAAAACGACGATTTCAACCTCATCAACCATTTTTATGATATTGTAAACGAAAAAATCCGTTATAACGGTATTAACACCAATAAAATTAAAAAGGCAGACTTGCGACATTCTCTATGATAGTTTTACGCAATATGATTTCAAAAGGGCTTTCAGCCACGAAAAGCGGCAAAAACTGTCCTAACGCCCCACAGGGAAGAGAAAAAACAGAGAAGAAGCCTTGTCCTCTTTCCCGCCTTTCCTCTACATTCCGTATGGCAGCTACCCTTTTTCATTCGGCTTTGTTAATGCCACCGCTCAATGAACCGACCAACCTCGAAAAATGATAAACAATATCAGCCTCCTCACATCTCCAAGCCTTACTTTTCATCCACCAGTGGAGTATTATATACAAATTGTTCAAGGCAGACTCCCTGCGAAGCAAGTTTTTGCCGAAGCAAATTAGCATCCAGATCGCGTGGCGATTTATGCTTTACCACACACAACGCTGCCGCTGTTCCTGCTGCTTCACCGATTGCCATACAGGTACTAGAGATTCGAATTGCAGATTCTGCATAAAAATCTGCAGAAATGCATCGACCTGCAACAAGGAGATTTTCAATCTTTGCCGGAACAATACACCTATATGGTATTCCATATGCCTGACCAGGATACTTAATAAAACGCATATCATATCCCCGCCCCATAGGATTGTGAAGATCTATGGGATAACATCCCAGTGCAATAACATCTTCAAATTCTCTGCACTCCAGTAAATCGTCCATTGTCATTTCATATTCGCCGACAATTCTCCGGCTGTCTTGTACTCCCACTGTTCCCGCGCTGTCAATCAAGTATACATTTTCTGCTCCAGGATATTCTTTTCTAAAATATTCCACAATTTTAGGAATCTGGCGTCTACATTCAATCTCCGCCTTTGTCAAATCATCTGGATTGAGTCCGTTTTTATCCACTGAACGTGTCATTTCACATCGGTATTCGCCTTTACGCGGTGTTCCGAATATGCAAACATGTCCATATATAAATTCTGGTGCTTCCCAGAACAGGAAATATGGTTGTACCTTTCCTTTGGGGTATTTGGAGAATTTTTCAATCTGCTCTTTTCCAACTTCTGGCATTCCACCAATCCGAAACATCGTTGTAAGTGGCTGAGTTTTTCCATCCTCATCACGTCCCATCTTATACGACGCTCCTGCCAGGTAGGCTACGTCACCATCCCCAGTTGCATCAATAATCACATCAGCAAGAATTGCCTGACACCCTGCCTTATTTTCTATTACAACACCCTTGATTGTTTCTCCATCCATAATTGCCCCTGTAATCATGGTATGGTATAAAAGATTAATTCCCCACTCTTCCATAATTTCATCTGCAACACGTTTGTACACTTCTATATCAAAGGTAGCAGCATCATTTTGACCTGTCTTATTTAACTCTTCTGGACTGATTGCACCATCTTCCTGAATCAGCCGTTCAATAAACTCCCACACAACACCTTTGATTACCTGGCGACGATTCACAACCGGATCATCATCTTCACTATCCGAAAAAATAGAACTCCCAGCAAATGTTGTCACAAGTCCAGTGGTTGCGAGTCCCCCAAGGCAATTATTTTTTTCTATTATCATTACACTAACTTCGCCCTTTGCTGCCCCAAGCGCTGCTCCAATTCCAGCCGGTCCACCTCCACATACAAGAACATCTACTTTTGCCTTGACTGGAATTTCCTGTGCATCACGGTGCACTTTAAATGTTGTTTTATTATAAAATATTCCCATCTATCATATTCTCCTTCAGTTTCTCTGATTTCATTTATTTTACAGCTCCATCTGTCAAACCTCCGACTATGTTCTTCTGCATAATGAGGAAAAAAAGCAGGCATGGAATCAGTCCCAGCACCATTCCTGCAATTGCAATGTTCCATTCAGAAGTATATTGTCCAAACAGATTCACCTGTGTCATTGGAATTGTTTTTAAGTTTGGGTTTCCTGATAAAATAAGCATTGGCATCAAAAAATCATTCCATATTGATAAGGCATCCAAAATACATACCGTTGCAACCGGCGTCCTCAACAAAGGAAACACTATTTTGAAAAATGTATGCATAGGTCTGCTTCCTTCCAGCATAGCAGCTTCCTCCAACTCAATTGGAATTGTTTTTACAAATCCATGAAGCATAAATACTGCAAAAGGAATATACATTCCCCAGTAAATCGGAATGATGCCAATCAAGCTCCTAGTTATATGTAGTTTGTTTGCCAATTGGACTAGAGGAATCATTATTGCATGAAATGGAATAGTCATAGATAAAACAAACACCATAAAAATAAAGTTGCTCAATCTTGTTTTGGTTCTGGCCAATTTATAGGATGCCATAGATGCTAAAAGAACTGCTCCAATAGTTCCAAAAACTGTAATCACTAGCGACACAAAAAAAGACTTTTGGTAATTTGCAACCTTCCATGCTTTTACATAATTATTCAAGTCCAAACTATTCGGAAATGATACAAATGATGTCATCATTCTGCATATGGTTTGAAGGAATTGATTACTGCAAATATAATCGGCGTAAGCATGACCAGACATACAATAACCAAAACTATTGTTGCAGCAAATTTACCAACACTGAATTTTGAGCATTCTGAATCTATCATGCTTCTACCTCCTTCCTCTTCATAGCTCGAATCTGAAAAATTGCAATGCACATTACAATCACGCATAGAACAACTGCCTTTGCAGACGCATAACCTGCGTGATTTGACAAATAAGCTTCTTTATAAATATTATATGCAATCAGATTGGTCGAATCTCCCGGGCCGCCACGTGTCATCAGATATGGAATTTCAAACGTCTTAAAAGCCCCCGAAATGGAAAGAAATATATTCACTATAATAGACGGAAGCATCAATGGAAATGTAATCTTAAAAGTACGCTGCCAGTACCCTGCCCCATCAATCAAAGCCGCCTCATAATATGTTCGATCAATAGATTCAATCCCTGCAACATAAATTACCATAAAATATCCAACACTTTGCCAAATTAATGTGATAAGAATAGTTACCATAGCTGTTGCACTATTGCTAAACCAAGTAATATCCGGAAAAAGCCATCTCCTGCAAGCTCGCTGTATACTTTTGTAAACATAAATTGCCAAATAAACGAAACCATAATCAGGCTAATTACATTTGGCATGAAATCACGCTACGAATAAACTCTTCAGTTTTTTGTTTACCCTATCCAAAAGAACAGCT
>ENA-OQAA01000174-OQAA01000174.1-human-gut-metagenome-genome-assembly--contig:-NODE-174-length-47155-cov-5.529855_pt1 | contig 47155 bp, 54 predicted proteins | sample MGYA00242489_ERZ504515 | MGnify/ENA primary metagenome ERZ504515 (study PRJEB26092, sample SAMD00036237) | human gut metagenome | host: Homo sapiens | study: EMG produced TPA metagenomics assembly of... | reverse complement strand
CATATCAGGCACGAATCGCAGGATAAAAAAGGGCTGCCCGAGCAGATTGCTTGATTACTCAAAATCGGAACGGTTAGCTTTTGTCAAGGGCAAAGCTGCGACAGCGGTGTGAAACACCCTTGATGAATCTGACAGTTCCGATAGATTCCAAACTGCAATCCACCGATTTTATTAGCCATAAGTGTTACAAAAATGCTTGACCACAACAATGATATGTATATTGGGAATTCTGACATGTGGATGTGGGAAAAAAGATAAGGAAGAAAAAACAGTACCGTTGACAATATATGAACAGCTGAAAGTTACAGAGGAGTCCCTTCCAGATGAAGAAACAAAAGTAATACAAAAAGGTGTCAATAGTTGGGCAAAAGCATTTTTGGCGGTAAATAGTGATGCTCAAGATAAAGAAATAACAGATCAGAGTTTGTATCAAAGTATTGCAAATACAGAACATAGAAGATTATTAAAAGAAGAAAGAGATGCTTTTTATAAAGAAAGCGTGGTTAATATCAATGAAGTGTCTACACAAGTAAAAAGTGCAAAGAAAGCGCAATATGGTAAAACAGATGTAGGTGTTGTGGAATGTGATATAGATGTGAAAGGCACAAGAAATGACCAGGCATTTGAAAAGATATATACTATGCAGATGGTAGTCAATTATCAGACAAATGTTGTATCAGTGTATGAGGTTGAGGATATTACGTGGGAATAAGAAATACCGGTAAAGGGATATCAGTTTTGGAGAGATATCAGGTTACCGGTATTTTTTATGACAAAGAATATAAAAAATGCAGCAATTTTTCATAGAATATTGGAAAGTATTGACAAAAAAAAGATTCGAATATACACTAGAAGTGTTTAGGTAGCAAACGTTACGGAAATTTGAAATGGTTTGTTATTTAAGGGGAAACTAAAAGTTATAATAGGAGGAAAGTAGTATGTACAGGAAAAAATTAATGCGCGTATGCCTGACGGGTGTTATGGTTGTTTCAATTGCAACAGCGAACGTTGCACCAGTGTTTGCAGCAGAGCCAGTGGAAAAGGTGGAGACGGAGAGCGATAGTTGGGATAGTATTTCTGGTGAAATTAATTTTAGAGATACAGACAACAATGAATCTATCTTTGTGCAATTTAACAATGAAAAAGTGGAGGATTATCGTTGGGGTGATGATCCGAAAGATACATATGAAGTATTGCCGGCAGAAACTGTGAAAAAATATCTTCCAGAAGGATATGATTGGTAGAAGGTATCTATTCGGTAGCAGGTGGAGAGACACAGGATTCTTATTTTGTATATGCCGAGGTAAAGAAAGTACTTGTCGAAGAAACACAGGATGTGAAAATCAATTATTATGATGAAGCAGCTGGAAAACAGGTAGCAGAAGTGCCGGTACAGGTATCAATTGATACATCGTGTGTAAATATGGCAATCCTGACAAGATACCTGCCAGAAGGATATACACTTGAAGGTTCTGATTGTATCATCAGAGACGGATATGTATATGTATCCGTAGCGCCAGCAGAAGAAGTACAGAATGTAAAAATCAATTACTATGATGAAGCAGCAAAGAAACAGGTAGCAGAAGTACCGGTACAGGTATCAATTGATACATCATGTGTAAATATGGCAATCCTGACAAGATATCTTCCAGAAGGATATACAATCGAAGGTACAGACTGTATCATCAGAGACGGATATGTATATGTATCCGTAGCACCAGCAGAAGAAGTACAGAATGTAAAGATCAATTACTATGATGAGGATGCTGAGAAACAGGTAGCAGAAGTACCGGTACAGGTGTCAATTGATACATCATGCGTAAACATGGCAATTCTGACAAGATATATGCCGGAAGGATATGCATTGGTAAGTTCAGACTGCATCATTAGAGATGGATACGTATATGTTTCTGTAAAGAAAGATGTAGAGATCAGAGAAGCAGTGCTTCACATTACATTTGAAACTCCGAACGGAGAAGTTGTTACAACAGAAACAGTAACAGCAGAAGGCGCTGATGGAGAAGACGCGGTATTCAGACTTGGTGTAGACTTCAATCTTCCAACAGGATACAAGCTGTCCAACGACAGAGATCAGGTAACAGAAATCACAATTCCATTTGGATCCACAGGCGGACATACAATGGTTGTAGAAAAAGGTGACCTTTCTTCCATCGTAAAAATCCAGTTTGTAGATGCTGAGAATAATGATGAAGTAGTAGCAGGTGGAGATTACTTTGTTGATGGTGATGGAGACGGAATCTTCCACACAAGAGAGATCACAGAGTGGGTACCGGAAGGATATGAGTTACAGGAAGTTGGAGATTTCCAGGTAGAGCTGTACAAAGAGACACCATTACAGCTGAGCGTAACAAAGATCAAAGAGGATAAACCGGAAACTCCGGATCCAGAGGAGCCAAATAAACCAGAGAAACCAGAAGATCCTGACAAAGAAGACACAAATAATAAAGACGACAAAAAAGAGGATACTAAGAAAGAAGATAAGAAGAAAAATTCTCCAAAGACCGGAGATGAGACAAGTGCAGCAGCTGCAGCATTACCGGCAGGTGTCAGTCTTGCAGCAATCCTTGCAGTATTAGTAAAAAAATTCAAATAATCTGAAAAACGAATAGACGGTTTTCGGTTATAAGAAATGAGAATATTGCCAAAAATGCAGTGCGTTTTTGGCAATATTTTTTAAAATTTTCAGATTGTACTAAATCAAATACAAACGAGAATCATTCCTGTTTTCTCTTGTCTTTCTTTTAACATAATGGTATACTAAGACCCGTAAGAAAGAGAAAATTATTCATGTACATTGAAGGAGGATTTTAAACGATGGCACAGTTTGAACAGTGGTCAGGATTTAACGGAAGACTCTGGAAAGAGGAAGTTAACGTTCGTGACTTCATCCAGAACAACTACACACCATATGAAGGTGATGAATCTTTCCTGGTTGGACCTACAGAGGCAACTGACAAATTATGGGGAGAGCTTCAGAAACTGCAGAAAGAAGAGCGTGCAAAAGGCGGCGTTCTGGATATGGAGACAGAAGTAGTTTCTGGACTGACAGCGTATGGCCCGGGATATATTAACGAAGAAATGAAAGATTTAGAGCAGGTTGTTGGTCTTCAGACAGACAAACCGCTGAAGAGAGCATTTATGCCATACGGTGGTATTAAAATGGCTGAGCAGGCTTGTACAACATACGGATATGAGCCAAGCCCGAAACTGCACGAGATCTTCACAAAATATCATAAAACACACAATCAGGAGTATTCGATATCTACACACCTGAGATGAAAAAAGCCCGTCACAGCAAGATAATCACAGGACTTCCGGACACATACGGAAGAGGACGTATCGTAGGTGACTACCGTCGTGTAGCTCTTTACGGAATCGATTACCTGATCGAGCAGAAACAGAATGATTTTATCGAGGGTGAAAGACACGGAATGAAAGGAACAGATTTCCGTCTTCGTGAAGAAATCGCTGATCAGATCAAAGCATTAAAAGAAATGAAAGAAATGGCTGCTGTTTACGGATTTGATATTTCCAGACCAGCTACAAACGCAAAAGAAGCTGTGCAGTGGCTGTACTTCGGATACCTTGCAGCAATCAAAACTCAGAATGGTGCTGCAATGAGCGTTGGACGTATTTCTACATTCCTTGACATTTATATTGAAAGAGACTTAAAGAACGGAACACTGACAGAGACAGAAGCTCAGGAACTGATCGACCACATCGTTATGAAGTTCAGAATGGTTAAATTCGCAAGAATTCCATCTTATAACGAGTTGTTCTCAGGAGACCCGGTATGGGCTACACTGGAAATGGGTGGTATCGGAATGGACGGACGTTCTATGGTAACAAAGAACGACTATCGTTTCCTTCATACACTGGAGAACATGGGACCTTCACCAGAGCCAAACCTGACAGTATTATATTCTTCTAATCTGCCAGAGAACTTCAAGAAATATTCTTCTTATATTTCTATCAAGACAAGTTCTGTACAGTACGAGAACGATGATGTAATGCGTCCAGTATGGGGAGATGACTATTCTATCTGCTGCTGCGTATCTGCAACACAGACAGGAAAAGAGATCCAGTTCTTTGGAGCACGTGCAAACCTTGCAAAATGTCTGCTTTACGCAATCAACGGTGGTGTTGATGAGAAGACAAAAACACAGGTTGCTCCAAAATACAGCCCAATCACATCAGAGTACCTTGACTATGATGAAGTAATGGACAAATATGACCAGATGATGGAATGGCTGTCTAAACTGTATGTAGATACATTGAACATGATTCACTACATGCACGATAAATACTACTATGAAGCAGCAGAGATGGCTCTGATCGATACAAATGTAAGACGTACATTTGCTACAGGTATCGCTGGATTCTCTCACGTAGTAGACTCTTTAAGTGCGATCAAATATGCAAAAGTTAAAGTAATCCGTGACGAAAACGGACTTGCTGTTGACTACGAGACAGAGGGAGACTTCCCAAGATACGGTAACGATGATGACCGTGCTGACGAGATTGCTGTATGGCTGTTAAGAACATTCATGAGCAAACTGAAAAAATGCCACACATACAGAGACTCTGAGCCAACAACATCTATCCTTACAATTACATCTAACGTTGTATATGGTAAGGCTACAGGATCTCTTCCAGACGGAAGAAAAGCTGGGGAACCACTTTCACCAGGAGCAAACCCATCTTACGGTGCAGAGCAGAATGGTCTGTTAGCTTCTCTGAACTCAGTTGCAAAACTTCCATACGAAGAAGCACTGGACGGAATTTCTAATACACAGACAATCAGCCCTGGAGCACTTGGACATGATGATGATGAGAGAAAAGTAAATCTGGCTAACGTAATGGACGGATACTTTGATCAGGGAGCACATCACCTGAACGTAAACGTATTCGGAACAGAGAAACTCATCGATGCTATGGAGCACCCAGAGAAAGAAGAATATGCAAACTTCACAATCCGTGTATCAGGATACGCTGTTAAATTTATCGACCTGACACGTGAGCAGCAGTTAGACGTAATTGCAAGAACATGCCATAAAGCACTGTAATTTGTAATTCACAGGGACGTAGTACAAACAGGATGCTACGTCCCTTTTTAAATATCAAGAGAAAGGGAATCAAGCAAATGAAAGGATATATACACTCAACAGAGAGTTTTGGATCCGTAGACGGACCGGGAGTCCGTTTTCTTATTTTTGTGAGCGGATGTCCAATGCGCTGTCAGTTCTGCCATAATCCGGATACATGGAGTATGAAGACAGGAACGCAGATGTCAGCAGATGAATTGTTGGACAAAGCATGGAAATACCGCAGTTATTGGGGAAAATCCGGTGGAATTACAGTCAGCGGAGGCGAGCCGCTTTTGCAGATCGACTTCTTATTGGAATTGTTTAAGAAAGCAAAAGAAAAAGGAATCCACACAACAATCGATACAAGTGGAGCACCTTTTACAAGAGAAGAACCGTTTTTTAGTAAGTTTGAGGAACTGATGAAATATACAGATCTGCTTCTTTTGGATATCAAACATATTGACGATGAGCAGCACAAGATTTTGACTGGTCATACGAATCAGAATATTCTGGATTTGGCGAGATATTTAAGTGACATCAATAAACCGGTGTGGATTCGTCACGTACTGGTTCCGGAGAGAAGTGATAATGATGAATATCTGAAAAAGCTGGATGCATTCATTCAGACACTCTCCAATGTAGAGAAAGTGGAAGTACTTCCGTACCATACATTGGGAGAGTATAAGTGGAAAGAACTGGGGATGGAATATCCGCTGGAGGGGATCGAGCCTCCGACAGAAGAGCGGATCCGCAATGCGAATGAATTGCTTCATACAGGAAAATAAAAAAGAAATCGCTCATCATCCGCCTGAGATGATGAGCGATACTTTTTATGCATTATTCTGTTTCAACAAATGCGTCTTTTCCAAGTCCGCACAGTGGACATAACCAGTCTTCCGGGATATCTTCAAAAGCTGTTCCAGCCTCTACACCGTTGTCTGGATCGCCTACTTCAGGATCATAAATGTATCCACATGCTTCACATAAATATTTTTTCATAAAAATAGTCCTCCTTTAATTTTTAACGAAAGCATTTAACATATGTATTATAACCAAAACAAAACGATAAGTCTACTAAAAAATAGAAATTTGTAATTAATTATAATAATAGTAATTATTATTGATATAAGAAGAGCTAATAAAATAATGAAACAGTAAAAGAATGGAGTAATAGGAGCATGGTAAATAGAAAACAATATTGACATCCATACAGGCTGTCCATATAATATAATTAGCAGTTGTATCAAAGGGTTCTGGTTGTTGCAGGACCCTTTCTTATATTCTGGAGGGAGAAATTTATTATGAATAAAAAAGAAGTATTAGAAATCCGTAAGCAGTTTACACCGGCAAATTGCGCGATCACAAGAATTGCCGGCTGCTATGTGGATCATGAGAAAAATAAAAAGATGGAATCAAAATCGGCATTTTTATCTTTGCCTGAGGAAGAGGCGTTTAAATATTTTGACATTTTTAAAAAGACACTTTCCGGGACGATGGGGAAAAATATGTTGAATATGGAATTCCCGATCGACCAGGAGATGCCAGGCGGGACACAGGAATTTTTAATGAAACTAAAAGCCAGTAAGCTGGAAGATGACATGCTCCTGGAAGAATTTTATGACAAAGTAATCGCTACATATGAGTATGCGGAGAATTATTATATTATTTTAATCCATGCAATGTATGATGTGCCGGGCAGATCGTCTGACAATCTGGAGATGTTTGACGCATCCGATGAAGTGTATGAGTATTTGGTGTGCAGTATCTGTCCGGTTTCGTTGTCAAAGGCAGGATTAAGTTACAATGCAGAGAGCAATTGTATTCAGGATCGTATCCGGGACTGGGTGGTAGATATGCCGGACAAGGGATTTTTGTTTCCGGCTTTTAATGACAGAAGCACGGATATTCATGGAGTACTCTATTATACGAAGAAATCAGAGGATTTGCAGCCGGAGTTGATTGAGCAGCTGCTGGGAGCAAGGATGCCGATGTCAGCCAACACGCAGAAGGAGACATTTCAGATGCTGATCGAGGATACTCTGGGAGAAGACGGAGATTATGAGACGATCCGCAATATCCATGATACTTTGAATGACATGATTGAGGAACATAAAGAAGAACAGGAACCGCTGCAGTTGGATAAGACCGATGTACGCAAGGTATTTGAAAAGAGCGGCGTTTCTTCGGAAAAAATGGAGTGTTTTGATCAAAATTATGAAGAGACAGCAGGGGAAAAGACTTCTCTTCTTGCAACCAATATTACGGAGACAAAAAAGTTTCAGATTGAAACGCCGGATATTGTGATTAAAGTCAATCCGGAACGGGCGGATCTGATCGAAACGAGAGTGATAGATGGAAGGCAGTGTCTGGTCATTGCTGTAGATGATCATATTGAAGTTAATGGAGTAAATGTAAGGACTCTGAAGCGCAAAAAAAGCACAGAAGAAGAGGAATAAAATAGAACATAACGGGATTTTTATCTGGCGGTCTCAGATGTTGATCAGAGACTGCTTTTTTACGAAATGAAAATAATTAAACATCTAACTAGTTTATTGGCATAAATATTAAAAAAATGTGAAAAATTATATTAATGCTTGATTTTTTTGGAAGATAATACTAATATATCGATTAGATATCTAACTAATTAAAAAGGAGGTATAGCAATGCGCTGTGATCTGGATAAGGTTCCAAGTGTCGGACTCTTTGGGATGGTGGTTCATCAGGGCGGACTGCGGGCACAGAAGATGTTTGACAAGTATGGGCTGAATAAGAGTCAGGCAGGCATCCTGTTTATGCTGCATCATGAGGAAGCTGTTTCTCAAAAGCCTCTTTCTCAGAAGGAGCTGGCAAAAAAGCTGAATGTGACGGCGCCGTCTATTACATCTGCGATTCAGAAGATGGAGAAGGCTGGATTTATCAAACGACAGCCGGACGAAAAGGATCAAAGGATCATGCGTCTGTATCTGGATGAAAAGGGAAAGGCTTGCATTGAACATGTAAAGGAAGTAGCCATGCAGATGGATGAAATCATGTTCCGAGGCATCAGTCAGGAAGAGAAGCTTCTTTTGCGAAGAATTATGATTCAGATTTTTGACAACTTAAAAGAAGAACCAAGGTTTCATACATCAGGAGAAAGTAAAACAGAGAGATAAGGCAGGAAAGGAGAGCGTATGAAAAATTTATTTAAGTATATTCTGCATTACTGGCAGGCGGTGATCGCAATCGTGGCGATTTTGATCGTACAGGCATATTGCGATCTGTCGCTTCCGGCATATACGTCGGATATTGTCAATGTCGGAATCCTACAGGGCGGAATTGAAGACAAGGCACCAACAGCAATTTCAGAAGAAGAATGGAATAAGCTAATGCTGTTTGTGTCAGAGAATGATTTACAGACCGTGAAGGATGCTTATCAAAAAAATGAGGATTCTTATGACAAACCGGCATTTGTGCTCAAGGAAGCTGTGAAAGAAAATGAGACAGAGCTTAAAGAAGTGGAAGACGCATTGGCGCTTCCAATGATGATCACTTCCGGATTTGAGTCCGGAAGCGAGAAGACGCAGGAAGCGGAAGAGATGTTAAAACAACAGATTCCGAAAGAAATGCTGACAGAAGATACGACAGTATTTGATATTTTGCAGATGCTGCCGTCAGAAGCAAGGGAGGAGCTGACGAAGGAACTTCAGAAAGAAATGAAGGATATGCCGGATATGATCCTGGAGCAGGCAGCGATGAGTTATGCAAAAGGGGTTTACAAGGATCTGGGAATTGATGTGGAGGGACTACAGTATCACTACCTCTTTGCTACAGGAGGAAAAATGATCGCATTGGCACTTCTTGGAATGGCAGCAAGTATTCTGGTCTGTTATCTGGCAGCCAGAGTGGGTGCCAGAGTGGGACGCGATATCAGAGGAAATGTGTTCCGAAAGGTGGTCGGATTTTCCAACAATGAATTTGACCATTTTTCTACCGCATCCCTGATTACCAGAAGCACGAATGATATTCAGCAGGTACAGGTACTGTCAGTGATGATTTTGCGGATGGTTCTGTATGCACCGATTTTGGCTATCGGAGGAGTGTATCAGGTATTTCAGACGAATGTTTCTATGTCCTGGATCATTGCATTTGCGGTTGGTCTGATTGCATGTGTGGTATTGGTGCTGTTTGTAGTTGCAATGCCAAAGTTTAAGATTTTACAGAAATTAGTCGATAAGCTGAATCTGGTGACAAGGGAGATTCTGACAGGACTTCCGGTGATTCGGGCATTCAGTACGGAAAAGTATGAGGAAAAACGATTTGATGCGGCAAATATTGATCTGACGAAGACCAGTCTGTTTGTCAATCGTGCGATGACGTTTATGATGCCTACCATGATGTTCATCATGAATGGAATTTCTGTGCTGATCGTATGGAATGGAGCACATGGAATCAGTGACGGCCAGATGCAGGTTGGAGATATGATGGCATTTATTCAGTACACGATGCAGATTATCATGGGATTCTTGATGATCTGTATGATCTCGATCATGCTTCCAAGAGCAGCGGTATCTGCAGATCGTATTGAAGAGATCTTGACAAGCAAATCTGTAATTGAGGATCCGAAAGAAGCCGCAGAGTTCCAGAAATCGGAAAAAGGTGTCCTGAAATTTGAACATGTATCCTTTCGATATCAGGGAGCGGACGAAGATGTGCTTCACGATATCCATTTTACAGCAAAGCCGGGAGAGACTACAGCGATCATTGGAAGTACCGGAAGCGGAAAATCTACGCTGGTTAATCTGATCCCGAGATTTTACGATGTGACAGAAGGATCGATCACTCTGGATGGTGTGGATGTCCGGGAAGTATCCCAGCATATGCTGAGAGATAAGATCGGATATGTTCCACAGAAGGGAGTTCTGTTTTCCGGAGATATTGCTTCTAATATTTTATTCGGAAATCCGGATGGTGGCGAAGCTGTGATGAAGGAAGCTGCACAAATCGCACAGGCGGAAGAGTTTATTGAAGCAAAATCGGAGAAATATCACAGTCACATTGCACAGGGCGGTTCCAACGTATCTGGCGGACAGAAACAGAGATTGTCCATTGCAAGAGCGATTGCGAAACATCCAGAGCTGTTTATCTTTGATGACAGTTTCTCGGCGCTGGATTATAAAACAGATGTTATCTTGAGAAGAGCATTGAAAGAAAAGACAAAAGACAGTACGGTTTTGATAGTGGCGCAGCGAATCAGTACGATCCTGCATGCAGATCAGATCATTGTGCTGGACGAGGGACGAGTTGCCGGAATCGGAACACACAGCGAACTTCTGGAAAATTGTGAGGTATACCGCCAGATCGCGGCTTCACAGCTTTCGGAGGCAGAATTGAATCTCAGTGGGAAGGAGGCGGGAGCAAATGCCTAGACATGGACATATGGGTCCGCAAGGAGCGGATGAAAAAGCAAAGGATTTAAAGGGAACACTTAAGAAATTGCTTCATTATATGAGTGTATTCAAGGTGCAGATGCTGTTGATCGTGATCTTTGCAGTCTGCGGAACAACATTTACGATTATCGGACCAAAGATTCTTGGAAAAGCAACAACGGAAATTGCCAACGGTCTGATGAGCAAAGTATCCGGCGGAAGCGGGATGGACTTTGAAAAGATTGGACAGATCCTGCTGCTGACACTTGCATTATATCTGGTCAGCACATTGTGCTCGTTTATTCAGGGATATCTGATGACGGGGGTTTCTCAGAAAACAACATACCGTTTGCGAAAAGAAATCTCAGAGAAGATCAATCGTATGCCGATGAACTATTTTGATACAAAACCAGTCGGAGAAGTGTTATCCAGAGTGACCAATGATGTTGATACACTGGGACAGAGTCTGAACCAGAGTGCGACACAGATGATTCAATCCGTGACAACGCTGATTGGGGTGCTGATCATGATGCTTACGATCAGTCCTTTGATGACACTTGTGACACTGATTATTCTCCCGATTTCCATGCTGCTGATCGGATTTGTCATGAAGCATTCTCAGAAATATTTCCGCGGACAGCAGGAGTATCTGGGAAATGTGAATGGACAGGTGGAAGAAGTTTACAGTGGTCACAGTATTATCAAGGCTTTTAATAAAGAAGAAAATGTAATTGATGAGTTTGATGCAACCAATGACAAATTGTATGACTCTGCATGGAAATCGCAGTTCTTTTCAGGAATGATGATGCCGATCATGCAGTTTATCGGAAATCTTGGCTATGTAGTCGTTGCGATTCTGGGAGGATTTCTGACGATCAAGAAAACGATTGAAGTGGGAGATATTCAGTCTTTCATTCAATATGTCAGAAGTTTTACACAGCCGATCCAGCAGATCGCACAGGTTGCAAATATGCTGCAGATGACAGCTGCGGCGTCCGAGAGAGTGTTTGAATTTCTGGAGGAAGAAGAGGAAGATCAGACTGTGGAGCATCCGGTATCGGTAGAAAATCTGGAAGGAAATGTAAGCTTTGATCATGTTCATTTTGGATACAATGCGGATAGGATCATTGTCAATGACTTCTCAGCAGAAGTAAAAGAGGGGCAGAAAATTGCAATTGTAGGACCGACCGGAGCAGGAAAGACAACGATGATCAAGCTTCTGATGCGATTCTACGATGTAAACAGCGGTGCGATCAAGATTGACGGACATGACGTCAGAGATTTCAACAGAAGTGAACTGCGTGAAATGTTTGGAATGGTGCTGCAGGATACCTGGCTGTTCAATGGAAGTATTTGGGACAACATCAAATACGGAAAACTGGATGCAACGGATGAAGAAGTGATCCAGGCAGCCAAGGCAGCTCATGTGCATCAGTTTGTGAAGACACTGCCGGGCGGATATGATATGGAACTGAATGAAGAAGCAAACAATGTGTCTCAGGGTCAGAAACAGCTGTTGACGATCGCGAGGGCAATTCTGGCAGATCCGAAGATCCTGATTCTGGATGAGGCGACAAGTTCTGTAGATACAAGGACAGAGGTATTGATCCAGAAAGCCATGGATAACCTGATGAAGGGACGTACCAGCTTTGTGATTGCTCATCGTCTGTCAACGATTCGGGATGCAGATATGATCCTTGTTATGAAAGACGGAGATATCGTAGAGCAGGGAAATCACGAAGAACTTCTGGCAAAAGGCGGATTCTATGCGGATCTGTATAACTCACAGTTTGAGAAAACAACGGAAGTGGCATAATATAAGAACCGGCAGGAGAGGAGACTTTCCTGTCGGTTTTGTGTTTCGTGAAAAAATATGTTATACTAAAAAATATGACAAAAAAGGGGGCAAAAGAGTATGCCGTTGACACATTTTGATGCGGAGGGAAAAGCCCGCATGGTAGACGTGACAGAGAAAAAAGAGACGGTAAGAGAAGCAACAGCAACCGGAAAGATCAAAGTCAGCCGGGACGTGTATGATGCGATTGAAGCCGGAACGGTCGGAAAAGGCGATGTGCTTTCTGTGGCGACCACAGCCGGATCATGGGTGTGAAACGGACGGCGGATCTGATTCCGATGTGTCATATCCTGCCGATCACGAACTGTAAGATCCGTTTTGAAAAGGATCCTAAAAATCTGGAGATCACCTGCTTTTGTACGGTAAAAGTGACCGGAAAGACCGGAGTGGAGATGGAGGCGCTGACAGGTGTCAGTGTGGCGCTTCTGACGATTTATGATATGTGTAAGGCTCTGGATAAATTTATGGAAATACAGGATATTTATCTTTGTAAAAAGACCGGAGGAAAGAGTGGAGAGATCGTAAATCCGAGAATGGAAGACAGAGGAGAAGAGGGAAGATGAAGGCAGCAGTTGTGACATTGAGCGACAAGGGATTTCGAAACGAACGGGAAGATAAAAGCGGAGAGCTGGTACAGATGATGTTGAAAGAAGCCGGATATGAAGTGGCGGAATACAGGTTACTTCCGGATGAGCAGACGCAGATCGAGACGGTATTAAAAGAGTTGAGTGATGAGAAAGAGATGGATCTGATCCTCACGACAGGAGGAACCGGGTTTTCGCAAAGAGACTGTACACCGGAAGCAACGATGAATGTAGCTACCCGAAATGCGCCGGGGATTGCAGAAGCAATGCGGTATGCGTCACTGGCTATTACCCCCAGAGCGATGTTGAGCCGCGGGGTATCGGTGATTCGAAATCAGACACTGATCATTAACCTTCCGGGTAGTCCGAAAGCGGTGAAAGAAAATCTGGAGTATATTTTGCCTACACTGTCACATGGACTGGAAATTTTAAAAGGAGTGACAGGAGAATGCGGGATCAGTTTGAAAGAAACATAAATTATATGAGAGTATCCGTCACGGACTTGTGCAATCTGCGCTGTGTGTATTGCATGCCGAAAGAGGGAATCAGACAGATTTCTCACGATGAGATCCTTACGTTTGATGAGATCGCAAGGGTGTGCCGGATCGGGGCAGAACTTGGGATTTCCAGGATCAAGCTGACAGGCGGCGAACCGCTGGTGCGAAAGGGTATTGAAGACCTTGCAGAGATGATCTGCCGGATTCCGGGAATCGAGCAGGTGACGCTGACGACAAACGGAATCCTGTTAAAAGATCAATTGCCTGCACTCAAAAAGGCTGGGATTTCTGCGGTTAACATCAGTCTGGATACGATGGACAGAGCGCAGTATCAGGAATTGACAGGAAAGGACTGTTTGTTGCAGGTAATGGAAGGCATTCGGGCGGCACTGGAGCAGGGGATGCGTGTGAAAATAAACTGCGTGGCGCTGAATGAATGTAATGAGTTTCAGTGGGGAAAGCTTGCAGCATTGGCAAAAGAGTATCCGCTGGATGTGCGTTTTATTGAAATGATGCCGATCGGTCTTGGAAAAGCTTATCAGGGAAGTATGCAGGAAGTGATACAGAAGAACCTGGAAAATATATATGGTGCAGCAAAGCCGGATTCAGGGGCAGTGCGTGGAAATGGTCCGGCAGTATACTGGGAGTTTCCGGAGTTTCAGGGAAAGATTGGATTTATCAGTGCGATCTCCCATAAGTTCTGCAAAGACTGCAACCGGATTCGGATGACGGCTGAAGGTTTTGTGAAGCCCTGTCTGCAGTTCGCACAGGGAGTGGATATGAGATCCCTTTTAAGAGGGCAGACGGATGATGAAGAACTGAAGCAGGTATTCGAGCAGTTGATTTATGAAAAGCCGCGCTGCCATCAGTTTGAAACAGAAAAAGCGGACGAAAGTCTCGAACAGCGTGAGATGTCAAAAATCGGAGGATAGGTTGAAATGGGAATTGTAAGAGCAGTGTGTACGAGCCTGGCAAAGGGAACGCAAAAGACGAACGTGAAAAGTGCGGAATTTATAGAAGATTTTGGAATCAAAGAGGATGCCCATGCGGGAAAGTGGCATCGTCAGATCAGTCTTCTTTCCTATGAAAAGATTGAGGCGTTTCGGGCAAGAGGAGCAGAGGTTGCAGATGGTGCATTTGGAGAAAATCTGGTGGTAGAGGGATTTGACTTTAAAAATCTTCCGGTGGGAACCCGGTTTCAGTGCAACGAAGTTATTTTAGAGATGACACAGATTGGAAAGGAATGTCATCACGGATGTGAGATTTTTCAGAAGATGGGAGACTGCATCATGCCAAGAGAAGGTGTATTTGCAAGGGTCATTCACGGCGGACGGATTTCCTGCGGGGATGAGATGTACATTTTGGGTCAAGGTGAGCAGTAACCATTTCGATACGAAGTGAGAGAAGATTTTCTTGCAGAAATAAAAGAAACGTAATATAGTGTAAAAAGCAAAAGTAAACGGAGGAACAAATATGAAATGGAATAAATTTCGTCTGACAACGACAACAGAGGCGGAGGATATTGTCAGCAGTATGCTTATGGATCTGGGAATCCAGGGGGTCGAGATTGAAGATAAAGTTCCGCTGACACAGTCGGACAAAGAGCAGATGTTCGTTGATATCCTGCCGGAGACAGAGGCAGATGACGGTGTGGCATACCTGAGTTTTTATCTGGAGGAGGATGAAGATAAAGAAAAGGTACTTGCTGATGTGCGTGTAGAATTACAGGATATGGCATCCTATTTGAACGTGGGGGCGTGTACGATCGAAGAGTCTCAGACAGAGGATGTGGACTGGGTAAATAACTGGAAGCAGTATTTTCATCAGTTCTATGTGGATGACATTCTGATTATCCATCCTGGGAGGAAGTAAAACCGGAAGACAATGATAAAATGGTGATCCATATCGATCCGGGGACTGCATTCGGAACAGGAATGCATGAGACAACCCAGCTTTGTATCCGGCAGATCCGCAAATATACAACGCCGGAGACAACAATCCTTGATGTGGGATGCGGAAGCGGTATTCTGGGAATGCTGGCTTTGAAATTCGGCGCAAAATATTCCGTTGGAACAGATCTGGATCCATGTGCGATCGAGGCAACTTATGAGAACATGGAAGTCAACGGAATCAGTAAAGAGATGTACGAAGTGATGATCGGAAATGTCATTGATGACAAAGACGTGCAGGACAAAGTTGGTTATGGAAAATATGACATTGTCGTTGCAAATATTCTGGCAGATGTTTTGGTCGCACTGACACCGGTGATCGTGGATCAGCTCAAAGACGGTGGAATCTACATCACCAGCGGAATTATTGATGACAAAGAAGAGACAGTGGTAGAGGCAGTTAAAGCAGCAGGTCTGGAAGTCCTGGAAGTGACGTATCAGGGCGAGTGGGTTTCTGTGACGGCGAGAAAGAACGGATAAGGAAGGATTAAGATCCATGCAGAATTTTTTTGTATATGACTCTCAGGTGCAGGGGGAAAACATTTATATAGAGGGAACCGATGTAAACCACATCGTACATGTTCTTCGTATGAAGGTTGGAGAGGAAGTCAGTGTACACGATGATGTGAACCGGAAATACCTGTGCCGGATCGAGAAACTGCTGGAAGAAAGAGTGGTGCTTTCTATTGTGGAGCAGCAGGAGTCGGACACGGAACTTCCTGCCCGATCTATCTGTTCCAGGGTCTTCCAAAGGGAGATAAGATGGAATGGATCATTCAGAAGTGTGTAGAGCTTGGCGTACACGCAATCGTGCCGGTCGCGACGAAGCGGGCGGTTGTAAAGCTGGACGAGAAGAAAGCGCAGAAAAAAGTGAACAGATGGAATGCCATCGCAGAGAGTGCGGCGAAGCAGTCCGGAAGAGGGATCGTTCCGGAAGTACTTCCGGTGATGAAATGGAAGGAGGCGCTGGAATACGCGCGTCAGCTGGATGTTAAGATGATCCCTTATGAGAAGGCAGCAGGGATAAACGCCACAAAGCAGCTGATCGCCTCTGTTTCTTTTGGACAGTCAGTCGGGATTTTTATCGGTCCGGAAGGCGGCTTTGAAGAGGCAGAAGTGGAAGCTGCAAAAGAGATAGGGCAGTTTCGGTGACTCTGGGAAGAAGAATCTTACGAACAGAGACAGCGGGGATGACGATCCTGTCAATTCTGATGTATCATCTGGAAAGAGAGTAACATAGTTTAATATTGAGAAGAAGTGAAAAGGAAGGTATCATGGAAGTATATTTGGACAATTCGGCGACTACCAGAGGTTACACAGAGGTGGGAGAACTGGTATATAAAGTGATGTGTCAGGACTATGGAAATCCGTCTTCCATGCACCGTAAAGGTGTGGATGCGGAGCATTATATCAAGGATGCAAAAGAAATTCTGGCAAAAATTCTGAAGGTCAATGCAAAAGAAATTTATTTTACGTCCGGCGGTACAGAAAGTGACAATCTGGCGATCATTGGAACAGCAAAAGCAAACAAAAGAAGAGGAAATCATCTGATCACATCATCTATAGAGCATCCGGCGATTTTGAATACGATGCGTTATCTGGAAGAGGAAGAAGGCTTTCGTGTGACCTATCTTCCGGTGGACAGCATGGGACGCATCAAGCTGGAAGCTCTGAAAGAGGCGTTGTGTGACGAGACAATTCTGGTTTCCGTCATGTATGTGAATAACGAAGTAGGAGCAGTGCAGCCGATCGATGAGGCTGTCCGGATTGTGAAGGAATATAATCCGGATATTCTGTTCCATTCGGATGCCGTACAGGGATTCGGAAAGTATAAGATTTATCCGAAGCGTCAGAAGATCGATCTGCTGACAGGAAGCGGACATAAGATCCACGGACCGAAAGGAACTGGATTTTTATATGTCAGTGAGAAGTTAAGATCAAACCAATCGTGTTTGGCGGAGAACAGCAGAAAAATGTCCGTTCCGGTACAGAGAACGTTCCGGGGATTGCAGGACTCGGGTTAGCGGCAAAGATGATCTACCATGATCTGGATATGAAGACTGCACTGATGCGGGAACTCAAAGAGTATTTTATTGAAGGAATCGCGAAGATTGAAAATACAACCGTTCACGGGATGACCGATGAAAACAGTGCACCGCATATCATCAGTGTGGGCTTTGCAGGGATTCGAAGTGAAGTGCTTCTGCATACACTGGAAGAGAAAGGAATTTACGTATCCTCAGGTTCTGCATGTGCGTCCAACCATCCGGCAATCAGCGGGGTGTTAAAGGGCATCGGAGCAGGAAAAGAGTATCTGGATGCGACGATCCGTTTCAGCATGTCTGAATTTACAACCAGAGAAGAAATTGACTATACATTGGAAACGCTATATAATTGTGTACCGATGCTGAGAAGATATACAAGACATTGATGCTTGATAAAGAGTCCAAAAGAAAAGGATAAATAAAGGAGAATATCATGAGATTTCATTCATTTTTGATTAAATACGGAGAAATCGGGATCAAAGGAAAGAACCGGTATCTGTTTGAAGACGCTCTGGTGCGTCAGATCCGTTTTGCATTGAAGGATGTGGACGGAGAATTTAATGTACACAAAGCACAGGGGAGAGTGTATGTGGACTGTGAAGGCGAATACGATTACGAAGAGACTGTGGAAAGTTTGAAACGAGTGTTTGGTATCGTAGGAATCTGCCCGGTTGTGCGTCTGCAGGACAATGGATTTGAACAGCTGAAAAAAGATGTGGAAAAATATATCGGAGAAGTGTACCCTGAGAAAAACCAGACATTTAAGATTGAAGCAAGAAGAAGCAGAAAGTCTTATCCGTTGAATTCTATGGAATTGAACTGTGAGTTGGGCGGTGTGATCCTGGATGCGTACCCGGAGATGAAAGTAGACGTACACAATCCGCAGATTCGTCTGAATGTGGAAGTACGGGAAGAGATTTATCTGTACTCAGAGATTATTCCGGGGCCGGGCGGAATGCCGGTAGGAACTAACGGAAGTGCCATGCTCCTGCTCTCCGGTGGTATCGACAGCCCGGTTGCCGGATATATGATCGCAAAACGCGGTGTCGCTCTGGAAGCAACGTATTTCCATGCACCACCGTATACGAGTGAACGTGCAAAAGAAAAAGTGGTGGATCTGGCAAGACTGGTTTCCAGGTATTCCGGCCCGATCAAGCTCAACGTAGTCAACTTTACAGACATTCAGCTGTATATCTATGAGAAGTGTCCGCATGAAGAACTGACGATTATTATGCGAAGATACATGATGAAGATCGCAGAGCATTTTGCAAAACAGGATGGCTGCCTGGGACTGATCACCGGAGAAAGTATCGGACAGGTTGCGAGCCAGACGATGCAGAGCCTTATGGCAACCAATGCAGCATGTACGCTTCCGGTCTACCGTCCGCTGATCGGATTTGATAAAAAAGAAATCGTGGATATTTCTGAAAAGATTGATACGTACGAGACATCGATCCAGCCGTATGAAGACTGCTGTACGATTTTTGTTGCCAAGCATCCGGTGACAAAACCGAATCTGGAGCGTATTGAGAAATCCGAGAGAAATCTGGATGAGAAGATTGATGAGCTGATGCAGACAGCAATCGATACGGTTGAAACGATCATGGTAAAATAGGACAATAAAAAGGCTGCCTCATAAAGAGACAGCCTAAAAATAAATGATTTCATTATTTGATGATGTAAGAATCCAGTGCAGCTAGGATGTCATCCAGATTAGAATCAGCGTGAATATTCAGATCGATCGGTTTAGAAAGATCCAAACTGAAAATTCCCATAATTGATTTGGCATCTATCACATATCTTCCGGACACTAAATCAAAATCGTTGTCATATTTTGTGATTTCGTTTACAAATGATTTTACTTTGTCGATTGAGTTTAAAGAAATCTGTACTGTTTTCATTATAAAAGTCCCTCCTTGATATACAATGCTTCGAGTATCTGTACTCTAGGTATATTCTACGAGAAGTAACTGCAAAAGTCAAGGAACAAACAGGAAAAACAAGGAAAACCAGGAGAATATTTTTATGAAAAAAGTCGCGTTACACAATCTGGGATGTAAGGTAAATGCATATGAGACAGAAGCCATGCAGGAAATGCTGGAACATGCCGGATATGAGATCGTTCCGTTTCAGGAAGGAGCGGACATTTATGTGATCAATACATGCACAGTGACCAATATTGCGGACCGCAAATCAAGACAGATGCTGCATCGGGCAAGAAAGATGAATCCGGATGCTGTTGTGGTCGCAGCCGGCTGTTATGTGCAGGCACAGGCTGAAAAGCAGGTGATCGATCCATGTATTGATATTGTACTCGGAAACAATAAAAAGCAGGATCTTCTGACAGCGCTGCAGGCATATGAAGAAGCACACGGTGATTTGCGGGAAGTGATCGATATCAATCATACAAAAGAATATGAGAATCTGCATCTGACAAAACAGGGGGAGCATACGAGAGCATATATCAAGGTGCAGGATGGCTGCAACCAGTTTTGTTCTTACTGTATTATCCCGTATGCGAGAGGAAGAGTCAGAAGCAGGGCAAAAGAAGATGTAGTAGCAGAAGTGACAGATCTGGCGAAAAACGGATACCAGGAAGTCGTGCTGACGGGAATTCATCTGAGCTCCTATGGCATTGATTTTGAAAATGAAGACAATCTGCTCAGTCTGATTCGTGCAGTGCATGAGATTGAAGGAATCAAAAGGATTCGTCTGGGATCTCTGGAACCAAGGATCATCACAGAAGAGTTTGTACAGGCGATCGCAGCGCTTCCGAAGATGTGCCCGCACTTCCATCTGTCATTGCAGAGTGGCTGCAATGAAACCTTAAAGAGGATGAACCGCAGATATACAAGTGAAGAGTTTTATGAAAAGTGTGAGATATTAAGAAAGTATTTTGAAAAACCGGCGCTGACAACAGATGTGATCGTGGGATTTCCGCAGGAAACAGAGGAAGAATTTGAAACAACGTATGAATTTCTGAAAAAGATCTGCTTCTATGAGACTCATATTTTCAAATATTCCAAACGAGAAGGCACGAAAGCGGCAGTGATGCAGGGACAGATCCCGGAGCAGATCAAGGCAAAAAGAAGCGCCAGACTGATCGAACTGGGGGAGAAAAACCGCAGAGCATATGAAGAATCGTTCCTTGGAAAAACAGTGGAAGTGCTGGTGGAAGAAAAATCGGATGTGAACGGAAAAGAAATGTGGACAGGGCACACAAAAGAGTATATGAAAATTGCACTAGAGTCAGAGAAAAATCTTCAGAATTGTATTCTAAACGTGCAAATTAAAGATGGCCGGGAAATTATTCATTGAATTTTAAAATAGATTATATTAGAATGATAAGTAGGATACTAACGCAATTATGCTGATTCCGGGGAATCAGATCTGCGCGTGAATAAAAGAAAAATGGAGGAGATACGATGAGCGATTTGAGTAATACACAGTTCTTTCAGGTAGAACCGGGACCACAGATTTCTGCAAAAGATATTCTGGAAATCGTGTATAAGGCACTGAAAGAAAAAGGATACAACCCGGTTAACCAGATCGTGGGATACATTATGTCAGGAGATCCTACTTACATTACCAGCTATAATGGAGCAAGAAGCCTGATTATGAAGGTGGAAAGGGATGAATTGGTCGAAGAACTGTTAAAAGCGTATATCGAGCATAATTCATGGGAATAATCGACTATGCGGATCATGGGACTGGATTATGGCACGAAGACTGTAGGGGTTGCGATCAGCGATGCTCTTGGTCTGACTGCGCAGGGGATAGAGACCATTCAGAGAAAAGAGGAAAACAAGCTGCGCCGTACACTCGCCCGGATTGAAGAGCTGGTAAGGGAATATGAAGTGGATACGATCGTGCTTGGTTTTCCGAAGCATATGAATAACGATGTGGGTGAACGTGCAAAAAAGTCTCTGGAATTCAAAGAGATGCTGGTGCGCAGGACAGGACTTGATGTGGTGATGTGGGACGAGCGGCTTACTACCGTGGAGGCAGAGCGTACATTGATCGAGAGTCAGGTGCGGCGCGAGAACAGAAAGCAGTATATTGACAAGATCGCAGCTGTTTTTATCCTGCAGGGATATCTGGATTCGATTTATTTGAAAAAGAAAGCCGAAGAGGAAAACTAGAAGCTGCCCACAGGAGGAAGAACGCATGGAAAAGATTAAATTTTGTTTTGACGAGTCGGGAGACAGCGTTGAATTTTTTGTACTGGAACAGACAAAGATCAACGGGGCATCCTATATTCTTGTGACAGATTCACAGGAGGATGACGCGGAGTGTCTGATCTTAAAAGAAGGTGAATCTCAGGACGCGAAAGAGAGTGTCTATGAGATCGTAGAGGACGACGTAGAATTACAGGCGGTTTCCAAAGTATTTGAGGAACTGCTGGAAGATGTAGAGATTGAAATGTAACTTAGAATATTACTTTACCGCAGGGGACGTGGAGGATGACAGTAGAACAAGAAAAAGTACAGGGGATGCTCAAGGAAAAGCTCAGAGAAAAAGGCTGGAAAGTGACCAGACAGAGACTTTCTATTTTGCAGACCCTGGCAGAACATAAAGGGCAGCATCTGGCGGCGGAAGACATTTTTGAGCTGATGAAGGATGAATATCCGGAAATGGGGCTTGCGACCGTGTACCGTACGCTGCAGCTTTTGTATGAGATTCAGCTGATCGACCGGATTCATTTCAATGATGGATGTATCCGGTATGAGATCGGTCATATATTTGACGGAGACTCCAAACACAGTCATCATCATCTGATCTGCAGAACATGTGGGCGTGTGATGCCGTTTGAAGATGATTTTTTGGAGGATCTGGAGGCACAGATCGAAGCCGATACCGGTTTTCATGTGTTGGATCATGAACTGAAATTTTATGGTCAGTGTAAGGAATGTGCCGAAGCTTCCATGCGGAAAGAGAATACATAAAAAACTCATGGAGGTGTATATTTTTGAAAAAAGAAAATCGTGGAAAATTAAAAATCATTCCTTTGGGAGGTCTTGAGCAGATCGGTATGAATATTACTGCTTTCGAATATGAAGACAGTATCATTGTGGTAGACTGCGGGCTTGCATTCCCGGAGGATGACATGCTCGGAATCGATCTGGTCATTCCGGATGTGACTTATCTGAAGGATAATATATCCAAAGTAAAAGGATTTGTGATCACCCATGGTCATGAAGATCATATCGGAGCTTTGCCGTATGTACTTAAGGAGATCAATCTTCCAATCTATACTACAAAGCTGACAATGGGAATCATCGAGAACAAGTTAAAAGAGCATAATCTGCTCCGTACGACAAAGAGAAAAGTGGTGCGTCATGGACAGTCCATCAATCTTGGACAGTTCCGAATTGAATTTATCAAGACGAACCACAGTATTCAGGATGCTTCCGCACTGGCGATCTATTCACCGGCAGGAACTGTTGTGCATACCGGAGACTTCAAGGTGGATTATACACCGGTATTCGGAGATGCCATTGATCTGCAGCGTTTTGCGGAGATCGGAAAGAAAGGTGTGCTGGCTCTGATGTCAGACAGCACGAATGCAGAGCGGAAAGGATTTACCCAGTCAGAGCGTACGGTGGGAATTACGTTTGATCATATTTTTGCAGAGCATCAGAACACAAGAATCATCATCGCGACATTTGCATCGAACGTAGACCGTGTGCAGCAGATCATCAACTCTGCATATAAGTACGGAAGAAAAGTTGTGGTAGAAGGACGCAGCATGGTAAATATCATCACGACAGCATCTGAGCTTGGGTATCTGAATGTTCCGGAGAATACACTGATCGAGATCGATCAGTTGAAGAACTATCCACCGGAGAAGACCGTTCTGATCACAACAGGAAGCCAGGGAGAATCCATGGCTGCACTTTCCAGAATGGCAGGGGATGTACACCGTAAAGTGACGATTCAGCCGAATGACACGATCATTTTCAGTTCGAATCCGATTCCTGGAAATGAGAAGGCAGTATCCCGTGTGATCAATGAGCTTTCTGCAAAGGGTGCGAACGTGATATTCCAGGATGCGCATGTTTCCGGACATGCCTGTCAGGAAGAGTTAAAGCTGATCTATTCGCTGGTAAAACCAAAGTATGCCATTCCGGTGCATGGTGAGTACCGCCACTTAAAAGCAAATGCGGAGATCGCGCAGTCTCTGGGAATTCCGAAAGAGAATATCTTTATCATCCAGAGCGGAGATGTGATCGAGCTGAGTGATGCAGAAGCAAAAATAGTGGATAAAGTCCATACAGGAGCGATTCTGGTAGATGGTCTGGGTGTCGGTGATGTCGGAAATATCGTATTGCGAGACAGACAGCATCTGGCAGAGGACGGAATTCTGATCGTTGTTCTGACACTGGAAAAAGGCAGCAACAATCTGCTGGCAGGACCGGATATCGTATCCAGAGGATTTGTCTATGTAAGAGAATCCGAAGGACTGATGGAAGAAGCCAGAAAGGTTGTGACAGACAGTCTGGATAAATGTCTTTCCGGAAGACATGCGGACTGGAATAAGATCAAGATGACGATCCGTGACACAATGAACGATTTTATCTGGAAGAAGACAAAGAGAAGACCAATGGTCATTCCGATTATTATGGATGTGTAAGATATGATAGTAGATGAACGTATCGTGACATTCATCAATTCCTTAGAGACAGAGAACAGTGAAATACTCGAAGCAGTGGAACAGGAAGCTCTGAGCACATATGTGCCGATCATACGAAAAGAAATGCAGAGTTTCCTGAAAGTGCTTCTGATGATACAAAAACCTATGTGCATCCTGGAAGTAGGGACCGCAGTAGGTTTCTCTGCGTTATTGATGAGTGAAGCGGCACCAGAAGGGTGCAGGATCACAACAATTGAAAATTACGAAAAGAGAATTCCGATCGCCAGGGAGAATTTCAGACGGGCAGGGAAAGAAGAGCAGATCACGCTCATAGAGGGAGATGCTATGGATGTGCTGAAAACACTGGAGGGCAGCTTTGATTTTATTTTTATGGATGCTGCAAAGGGACAGTATATCCGGTATATGCCCCAGGTGCTGCGTTTGCTTCGTCCGGGCGGAACTCTTGTGACAGATAATGTACTGCAGGATGGGGATATTATCGAATCCCGTTTTGCGGTGGAACGGAGAAACCGAACGATTCATTCCAGAATGCGGGAGTATCTGTACGAATTAAAACACCATGAACTGCTGACAACGTCCATTATTCCGCTTGGGGATGGAGTGGCTGTCAGTGTGAAGAAACAGGAAGGAGAATAAAATGGCAAGACATCCTGAACTTTTGATACCGGCAAGCAGCCTGGAAGTATTAAAGACAGCAGTCATTTTTGGAGCAGATGCGGTTTATATCGGAGGAGAGGCATTTGGACTCCGTGCAAAAGCGAAGAACTTTTCCATGGAGGACATGAAAGAAGGAATCGCATTTGCGCATGAACATGATGTGAAAGTGTATGTAACAGCCAATATCCTGGCACACAATGAGGATCTGCCGGGAGTGCGTAAATATTTTGAGGAACTCAAGGAAATCAAGCCGGATGCTCTTATTATTGCGGATCCGGGAGTGTTTGAGATCGCAAAAGAAGTGTGCCCTGAGATTGAGAGACACATCAGTACTCAGGCAAACAATACAAACTATGGAACCTATAATTTCTGGTATAAACAAGGCGCGAGCCGCGTGGTTTCCGCCAGAGAGCTGTCTCTGGAAGAAATCAAAGAGCTGCGCGCGAATATTCCGGAGGATCTGGAAATCGAGACATTTGTACATGGAGCGATGTGTATTTCTTATTCCGGAAGATGCCTTCTGAGCAACTATTTCACAGGCAGAGATGCAAACAGGGGGGCATGTACCCACCCGTGCCGCTGGAAATATGCGGTTGTGGAGGAGAAGAGACCGGGAGAGTATCTGCCGGTTTATGAGAATGAAAGAGGAACTTATATTTTCAACTCCAAGGATCTGTGCATGATCCAGTATATCCCGGAGATTCTGGACGCGGGTATTGACAGTCTGAAAATCGAAGGACGTATGAAAACCGCGCTCTATGTGGCAACAGTTGCAAGAACCTACAGAAAGGCGATCGATGACTATCAGAAGGATCCGGAATTATATAAAAAGAATATGCCGTGGTATCTGGAGCAGATCTCCAATTGTACGTACCGCCAGTTTACGACAGGATTCTTCTTTGGAAAACCGGATGAGACAACACAGATCTATGACAGCAATACGTATGTGAAAGAGTATACCTATCTCGGAATTATCGGAGAGGTCAGGGACGGTCTGTGCCGGATCGAACAGCGCAACAAGTTTTCTGTGGGTGAGATCATTGAGATCATGAAGCCGAACGGGGAAAATGTGGAAGCGAAAGTAGAGCGTATCCTCAATGAAGAAGGAGAGGAGCAGGAGAGTGCTCCTCACTCAAAACAGGTGTTATATGTGGCGCTGGATCAGAAGGCGGACAAATATGATATCTTACGAAGAGCAGAAAAAGACGCGTAGCTTTTCGACCGCGCTCTTTTCTATCCGGGATACATAAGAACGGGAGATCCCCAGTTGTTTGGCGACTTCCCTCTGCGTGTATTCCTCGCCGCCATAAAGTCCATACCGCATTTTTAAAACGAGTTTTTCCCGCTGGGAGAGCTCGTTTTCTACTTTTTCATACAGCTTCTGGATATTTTCTTTCAGGCATACCCGTTCCGGGATGTCGTCTTCATCCGTTTCGATAATATCGTATAATTTGATCTCGTTTCCTTCCCGGTCCGTACCGATGGTTCATATAAAGAAATCTCTTTTGACGTCTTTTTCCGTGCGCGCAAATGCATCAGGATTTCGTTTTCCACACACTTGGAGGCATAAGCTGCCAGCCGGTTTCCTTTGCTTGGATTAAAGGTGACAATGGCTTTGATCAGACCGATGGTTCCGATTGAGATCAGATCTTCGGGATCTTCGTCCACATACTGATATTTTTTGATCACATGTGCAACGAGCCGCAGATTCCGTTCAATCAGAATGTGTTTTGCCTGCAGGTCACCCTCAGTATATTTTTGAATATATTCTTTTTCTTCGGAAGGGGTGAGGGGATTTGGAAATGATTTCAAGACAGCACCTCAAAGCACATTTGATAACAGTGTATGTAAAGAAGGCATGATTTGTGCTTTTCCACTTGAAAAGAGGACGGGCAGAAAAAAGTAGTTGACAAACAGCGGGTAGGAGAGATATAGTAAGACTACATTCCCGGAGCGATCCGCTCTGGAGAGTATAAGATCTATTGATTCAAAAGGCCGTATCGGCCAACGTTTTCAAGTTACAAATTTATTAGAAGATCAGTTATGTGGGGACTGAACGTACCGGCTCTTGGAAAAGGAGTGTGTGATGAGTTTTTGCTCAGTATTATCTGCAGCAGTGATCGGGCTGCGGGTAGAATTTATTCATGTGGAAGCTGACGTCAGCAACGGGCTTCCGGTATTTCATATGGTGGGATACCTTTCTTCTGAAGTGAAGGAGGCAGCAGAGCGTGTGCGCACAGCAATCAGAAACAGTGGAGTTTCATTTCCAGCCAAGCGGACGATCGTCAATCTGCGCCGGCAAATGTAAGAAAGAGAGGAGCGTCGTTTGATCTTCCCATTGCAGTGGCAGTGATGATTGCATTGGGATGTCAGATTTCAGAGGGGGTAAGGCATACGCTTTTTATAGGAGAACTGGGACTGGATGGCAGTGTGCTGGAAGTACCGGGTGTTCTGCCGATCGTTCTGGAGGCAAAAAAGGCGGGAGTGAAACGCTGCATTGTACCAGAAGCAAATGAGGCGGAAGGCGCACTTGTAAAAGGAATCGAGATCATTGGGGTAAAGCATCTTAAGCAGATTACAAAGATTCTTTCAGGAGAGAGAAAAAAAGAAAAAGCAAGGAATCAAGCCAAAAAGCAGACGGTAAAAAATCCGCAGCCGGATTTTTCTGAAATGCAGGGTCAGGCAGCCGTCAAGCGTGCAGCGGAGATTGCAGTGGCAGGCGGACATAATCTTCTTTTGATCGGCCCCCCGGGAAGCGGAAAGACCATGCAGCAGAACGGATTGCCGGAATTCTGCCGCCTCTGACATTAGAAGAGAGCATGGAGATTACAAAAATATACAGTATTATGGGACTTCTTGATGAGAAAGAACCGCTGATCCAGAGCCGGCCTTTTCGCAGTGTACACCATACGGCCACAAGGGCAGCACTGGCTGGAGGCGGGATGATCCCGACGCCGGGAGAGATCACACTCGCACACGGCGGTGTTTTGTTTTTGGATGAATTGCCGGAGTTTTCGAAAGTGTGATCGAGGTACTGAGACAGCCGCTTGAAGAGCACCAGATGCGGATTGCGAGAACACACGGAAATTATGTATTTCCAGCGGATTTTATTTTGATCGCGGCGATGAATCCATGTCCCTGCGGATGCTATCCGGATATGCAGAAATGTACCTGTACGCCTGTGCAGATTCAGAATTATTTAGGAAGGATCAGTCAGCCGTTTCTGGATCGAATCGATCTGTGTGTAGAGGCGCCCCGGGTGGAATATGACTCACTGGTGGAGACGAAAGCACAGGAATCTTCGGAAGCAATCCGGCAGAGAGTATGTGAAGTGCGAAATCTGCAGAGAATGCGTTATGGAGGAACAAAGGTAAATGCAAGACTGGACAGCCGGGAGACAGAAGAATTCTGCCGTCTGGGAGAGCCGGAAAACGAAGTGATGAAGCAGGCATTTGCTGCCTTTGGATTTACAGCACGTACTTATCATAAAGTGTTAAAGGTGGCGAGAACGATCGCAGATCTGGACGGAAGTCAGGAAATTCTAAAGCAGCATTTGTGTGAGGCAATCGGCTATCGGACGCCGGATAAGAAGTACTGGAAACGATAGGAGGAAGAACGCATGAAGTATGAATACTGGTTTGCCGGAATCCGAAATATTCCGGATCGGACAAAAATAAAATTAAAAGAAAAAGCAGGGACAGCAGAAGCCATTTATTATATAGAAGAAACTGCACTCAGAAAGATGCAGCTGCTCAAGGAACAGGAAATTTGGAAGCTGCTGGAGGCGAAAAAGAAAGAGGAGCTGGACAGAAATTATGAAGCAATGAGACAAAAAGGAATCTCGGTGATCCCGTGGGGAGAAAAGGAATATCCAGGTCGTTTAAAAGAAATCTATGATCCGCCGTATGCGTTGTATGTGAAAGGAAAGCTGCCGGATAATACTGCGCGTGCGGCAGCCATTGTGGGAGCGAGAAGCTGTACTCCCTATGGAGAAAAATATGCGCTGGAATATGGGAAAAAACTGGCGGAATGTGGAATTCAGGTGATCAGCGGACTTGCGCGCGGCGTAGATGGGATCGGACAGAGAGGTGCTCTGCTGGGAGGTGGAAAGACCTTTGCTGTTTTGGGGAGCGGGGTAGATGTCTGTTATCCGAAAAACCATATGGGATTATATCTGGATATCCTGGAGCAGGAAGGCGGGATCCTTTCAGAACTCCCGCCCGGCACACCGCCGCTTCCGCAGCATTTTCCGAGGCGAAACCGGATCATCAGCGCGCTGTCAGATATTGTGCTCGTTATGGAGGCAAGAGAGAGGAGTGGATCACTGATCACGGCAGATCTGGCACTGGAGCAGGGAAAGGATGTCTATGCGCTGCCGGGGCCTGTTAACAGCAGCTTAAGTCAAGGGTGTAACCGCCTGATCTTTCAGGGGGCCGGAATTCTTTTAAGCCCGGAAAATCTGCTGGATGAGATGGGCATTGCATATAGCGGGGAATGTGAAAAATCAGACAAAAATGAAAAAATGCTTGAAAGTCCTGAATATATGGTGTATAGTTGTGTCGGTCTGTATCCAAAGAGCGTGGGGCAGCTGACAGAAGAAACAAAGCTGCGCCCGGAGGAAGTTTTAAAGCTTTTAGTGTCTTTGGAATTACAGGGATATATCAGAGAAATCTCAAAAAATTATTATATAAAAGTGAAATGACGGCGTGAGGGCGCCGGATGGAGGAAATGTTTCAATGGCACATTATCTGGTAATTGTGGAGTCACCGGCGAAAGTGAAGACGATCAAAAAATTTCTTGGAAAGAACTATACAGTAGCGGCATCAAACGGGCATGTCAGAGATTTGCCGAAAAGTCAGCTCGGAATCGATGTGGAGCATGACTTTGAGCCCAAATATATTACCATTCGGGGAAAAGGGGAGATTCTCGCAAACCTGAGAAAGGAAGCGAAGAAAGCCGACAAAGTATATCTGGCGACCGACCCCGACCGTGAAGGAGAGGCAATTTCATGGCATCTTGCAGCAGCGCTGAAATTGGATGAGAAAAAAATGCGCCGTATTACATTCAACGAGATCACAAAGAATGCAGTCAAGGCGTCATTAAAAACACCAAGAGATATTGATATGGATCTGGTGGACGCACAGCAGGCAAGACGTGTTCTGGACAGAATGGTAGGATATCGGATCAGTCCGCTTTTGTGGGCAAAAGTAAAACGGGGATTGAGCGCCGGACGCGTGCAGTCTGTAGCACTTCGTATCATTGCGGACCGGGAGGAAGAGATCAATGCATTTATTCCGGAAGAATACTGGATCTGGATGCAATCTTAAAGGTGAAAGGAGAGAAAAGACCGCTCACTGCCAAGTTCTATGGAACTGAGAAAAAGAAGATGACGATCCATTCCAAAGAGGAGCTGGATGAGATTTTACAGGCTTTGGAAAAAGAAACATACGAAGTAAAAGATATCAAAAAGGGAGAGCGTATCCGAAGAGCGCCGCTTCCGTTTACAACCAGCACTTTGCAGCAGGAGGCAGCAAGGTGCTCAACTTCGGTACACAGAAGACGATGCGTATTGCACAGCAGCTGTATGAAGGAATTGACGTAAAGGGCAGCGGTACGATCGGTGTGATCACGTATCTGCGTACTGATTCTACCCGTATTTCAGAGGAAGCAGATGCAGCGGCGAGAGCGTACATCACAGAGAATTACGGCGCAGAGTATTCAGCAGCAGGAGAAGCAAATAAAAAGACTGAGAAGAAGATACAGGACGCGCATGAGGCAATCCGACCGACGGACATTTCCATGACACCGGCTTCGTTGAAAGAGTCTCTCTCCAGAGATCAGTTCCGTCTGTATCAGCTGATCTGGAAACGGTTTGCCGCAAGCCGGATGCAGCCTGCAAAATATGAGACGACTTCTGTGAAGATCGGAGCGGGAGAATACATGTTTACCGTAGCGACATCTAAAGTGGCATTTGAGGGATTCCGTACGGTATATACAGAGGCGGATGAAGAAAAAGAAGTGAGCAATGTTCTGGTCAACGGATTGAGCATGGATTCGGAACTGACGAAAGAAGAGTTTGATACCAAACAGCATTTCACACAGCCTCCGGCACACTATACAGAGGCAACACTTGTAAAGGCACTGGAGGAGCTTGGAATCGGCCGTCCGAGTACCTATGCACCAACAATCTCCACAATTCTCGGAAGACGTTATATTACCAAAGAAGCCAAGAATCTGTATATCACAGAGATCGGAGAAGTAGTCAACAATATTATGAAGCAGTCGTTTCCTAGTATTGTGGATGTCAACTTTACGGCCAACATGGAAGGGCTTCTGGATATGGTGGAAGAAGGAAAAGTGCAGTGGAAAGTTGTCGTAAGTAACTTCTATCCGGATCTGGATGAAGCAGTGAAAACTGCGGAGAAAGAATTAGAGAGCGTGAAGATCGAGGATGAAGTAACGGATGTAATCTGTGAAGAGTGTGGAAGAAACATGGTGATCAAATACGGTCCTCACGGAAAATTCCTGGCCTGTCCGGGATTTCCGGATTGCCGCAACACAAAACCGTACCTGGAGAAGATCGGTGTTGCCTGCCCGGTCTGTGGAAAAGAAGTTGTGATCCGCAAGACGAAGAAGGGAAGAAAGTATTACGGATGTGAAAATAATCCGGAATGTGATTTTATGTCATGGCAGAAACCGTCCAAAGAAAAATGTCCGGAATGTGGCGGATACATGGTGGAAAAAGGGAATAAACTGGTCTGCGCAAACGAGCAGTGTGGATATGTCCGAAATTTGAAGGGAAATTAGAAGGATTTCGAATAAAAACAAGAGGAAATTGCAACAATTTCATTGAAAATTCGTGAATTGTATGATAACATGAGGGTGTCTATTGAATAGGAACGAGTTGTATATACAATTGAGTCTGGAGGAGACGGATGAGCGTACAGTTATTAGATAAGACAAGAAAAATAAATAAATTATTGCATAATAATAATTCCAGCAAAGTGGTGTTTAATGATATTTGTGCTGTCCTCACAGAGATCCTGAACTCCAATGTCCTGGTAGTCAGTAAAAAAGGAAAGATCCTCGGAGTCAGCAAAAGTGCGCATGTAGATGCAATCAATGAACTGATCGTAGAGTCTGTGGGAGCGCATATCGATGAGATGCTCAATGAGCGTCTGCTCAATGTACTTTCTACCAAAGAGAATGTGAATTTGGAGACACTTGGTTTTTCATCGGAAAAAGTGCAGGGATATCAGGCAATTATCGTCCCCATTGATATTGCGGGAGAACGCCTTGGAACACTCTTTATTTATAAGCAGAATGAGTTGTATTCCATTGATGATATCATCTTAAGTGAGTATGGGACAGCAGTTGTCGGACTGGAGATGCTCCGGTCTGTGAATGAGGAGAGTGCAGAGGAGACGAGAAAGGAACATATCGTACAGTCAGCGATCAGCACACTTTCATTCTCTGAACTGGAGGCGATCATTCATATTTTTGAAGAGTTGGATGGAACAGAGGGAATTCTGGTGGCAAGCAAGATTGCAGACCGTGTAGGAATCACAAGATCCGTGATCGTCAATGCACTTCGAAAATTTGAGAGTGCCGGAGTGATCGAATCCCGTTCCTCCGGAATGAAGGGAACATACATTAAGGTGTTGAATGACTATGTCTTTACCGAATTGGAAAAGATCAAAAAAGAACGTTTGTAAAAATCGTACAGAAGATAAAAGGGTATCAGCATGATGCCCTTTCTCTGACTACAGGTAAGAAGAGCAGGAGGAAAAGAACATGTATGAAGGCAATGCAGTAGATCTTCAGATGGAGAAAGTGATCGCGGCAGATGCGATCCTGGATGATGAGACACATCACTGTCAGGTTTTTCGTTATGATATGGAAGAGGATTACATATACTTACAATTAAAGGAGGACGATCTGACAGCAATCTCGCTGGATGCAAAGTATCAGTGCTATATTTCCACAAGGACAGAGCTTTTGTTCTGCACGGGCGTGGTACAGGAGCGATATCAGTGTGAACACGGGAAAATTTTGGTCTTTCATATTGAGAATGGATTCTATACAATTTCGGATATGAAAGGACCTGTAAAAAGAAAATAAACTAAATATAAAATTTTTGAATCTCTGTTGACAAATAGAAAACAGAGTGCTATTTTATATTCATGAGGTTTAGCACTCGATATGAACGAGTGCTAATAACGTATAAAATAAGGAGGATTTACCATGAAATTAGTACCATTAGGCGATAAAATCGTATTAAAGCAATTAGAAGCAGAAGAGACAACAAAGTCAGGAATCGTTTTTGCCTGGTCAGGCAAAAGAAAAACCACAGGAAGCAGAGGTAATTGCAGTCGGACCTGGTGGAATGGTAGACGGGAAAGAAGTGACAATGCAGGTAGCTGTAGGAGATAAAGTAATCTATTCCAAATATGCAGGAACAGATGTAGAGCTGGATGGAGAAGAGTACATTATCGTAAAACAGAATGATATCCTTGCAGTTGTAAAATAGAAGAAAGAGACAATTTTTTGGAAACAGTCAACAGACGAAGTATAACAGGAGTGTGAATGAAAATGGCAAAGGAAATTAAATATGGAGCAGAGGCAAGAGCCGCTCTGGAAAAAGGTGTAAACCAGCTTGCAGATACTGTAAGAGTAACTTTGGGACCAAAGGAAGAAACGTTGTTCTGGATAAATCGTTCGGAACACCATTGATCACAAATGACGGTGTGACGATCGCAAAAGAAATCGAACTGGAAGATGGATTTGAAAATATGGGAGCACAGCTCATCCGTGAAGTTGCAGCGAAGACAAACGATGTGGCCGGAGACGGAACAACAACAGCGACTGTTCTGGCACAGGCAATGGTAAATGAAGGAATGAAGAACCTTGCAGCAGGAGCAAACCCGATCGTACTGCGTAAAGGTATGAAAAAAGCGACAGATGCAGCAGTGGAAGCAATTGCAAATATGAGCCGTCAGGTAACAGGAAAAGACCAGATCGCAAAAGTTGCAGCAGTATCTTCCGGTGATGAAGCGGTTGGAAATATGGTTGCAGATGCAATGGAGAAAGTTTCCAAAGATGGTGTTATCACGATCGAAGAATCCAAGACAATGCAGACAGAGCTGGATCTGGTAGAAGGTATGCAGTTTGACCGCGGATATATTTCTGCATATATGGCGACAGATATGGAGAAGATGGAAGCAGTTCTGGATGATCCGTACATCCTGATCACAGATAAGAAGATTTCCAATATTCAGGATCTCCTTCCATTGCTGGAGCAGATCGTACAGTCAGGAGCAAGACTTCTGATCATTGCAGAGGATATTGAAGGAGAAGCTCTTACAACTCTGATCGTAAACAAACTGCGCGGAACATTTAATGTTGTTGCAGTAAAAGCTCCTGGATACGGAGATAGAAGAAAAGAAATGCTCAATGATATTGCAATCCTGACAGGCGGACAGGTAATTTCCGATGAACTTGGAATGGACCTGAAAGAAGCAACAATGGACCTGCTCGGACGTGCAAAATCTGTAAAAGTTCAGAAAGAGAACACAGTCATTGTTGACGGATGCGGAGATAAGAAAGCAATCGAAGACAGAGTGGCTCAGATCAAAAAACAGATCGAGGAGACAACATCTGAATTTGACAGAGAAAAATTACAGGAAAGACTTGCAAAACTGGCAGGCGGTGTTGCAGTGATTCGTGTGGGAGCAGCGACAGAAACTGAGATGAAAGAAGCAAAACTGCGTATGGAAGATGCACTCAATGCGACAAGAGCAGCAGTAGAGGAAGGTATCATCGCAGGCGGTGGATCTGCATATATCCATGCTTCTAAAGAAGTTGCAAAACTTGCAGAGACTCTGGAAGGTGATGAGAAGACAGGTGCGAATATCATCCTGAAAGCTCTGGAGGCTCCATTGTTCCATATTGCAACAAATGCAGGTCTGGAAGGTGCAGTGATCATCAATAAAGTAAGAGAATCAGAACCTGGAGTCGGATTTGATGCTTACAAAGAAGAATATGTAGATATGGTAAGTGAAGGAATTCTGGATCCTGCCAAAGTGACAAGAAGCGCACTGCAGAATGCAAACAGTGTTGCATCTACTCTGCTGACAACAGAATCTGTTGTTTCTACGATTAAAGAAGAGACACCGGCAATGCGGCAGCACCTGGTGGAATGGGAATGATGTAATGATAAGAGGTTTCCCGGATATCTGTTTTGATACAGATACCCGGGGCTCTTTTTTATTTTCGGGATTTCGGCAGTAATAGACAAAAGAATTATAGAAAAACTGAGAAATTATGTAAAAATTATGAATGAGACATTATCTATAAGTATTGCTTAATAATGGGAGTTAAAATAAATCAGGATAAAAATAAATTGTAAGTGGGAATAGGCTTGACAAGTGGTGGGAATTTTTGTACCATAACAGATAATCTATGGACATACATATTAGAGAAAGAGAGGAAATAAATCATGGGAAAAATAATCGGAGAAGGTATTACATTTGACGATGTCCTGTTAGTACCGGCATATTCACAGGTCATTCCAAATCAGGTGGACTTATCCACATATCTGACAAAGACGATTAAACTGAACATTCCGATGATGAGTGCTGGTATGGATACAGTTACTGAGCACCGCATGGCGATCGCCATGGCACGTCAGGGAGGAATCGGTATCATTCATAAAAACATGACGATCGAGCAGCAGGCAGAAGAGGTAGACAAAGTAAAGAGATCAGAGAATGGGGTTATCACAGATCCGTTTTCTCTTTCTCCGGATCATACACTGGCGGACGCCAATGATCTGATGGCAAAATTCAGAATTTCCGGAGTGCCGATCACAGAAGGGAAAAAGCTGGTTGGAATTATTACAAACCGTGATTTGAAATTTGAGGAAGATTTCTCTAAGAAAATAAAAGAATCCATGACTTCAGAAGGCTGATCACAGCACCGGAAGGAATCACACTGGAAGATGCAAAGAAGATCCTTGCAAAGGCAAGAAAAGAAAAACTTCCGATCGTGGACAAAGATGGAAATTTAAAAGGTCTGATCACGATCAAAGACATTGAGAAACAGATCAAATATCCACTGTCAGCGAAAGACGGTCAGGGAAGACTTCTCTGCGGAGCGGCGATCGGAATCACAGCAAACTGTCTGGAGCGTGTAGAGGCGCTGGTGAATGCGAAGGTAGACGTGATCGTGATGGACTCTGCACATGGACATTCTGAGAATGTTCTGCGCACAGTGCGTATGGTCAAAGAAAAATATCCAAATCTTCCGGTCATTGCAGGAAATGTTGCTACAGGGGAGGCGACAAGAGCCTTGATCGAAGCCGGTGTGGATGCCGTAAAAGTTGGTATCGGACCTGGATCAATCTGTACGACTCGTGTGGTTGCAGGTATCGGTGTACCACAGGTAACAGCTGTTATGGACTGCTATGCAGTGGCAAAAGAGTACGGAATTCCGGTTATCGCAGACGGTGGTATCAAGTATTCCGGAGATATGACAAAGGCGATTGCAGCAGGAGCGAATGTTTGTATGATGGGAAGTATCTTTGCCGGATGTGACGAGAGCCCGGGAACATTTGAATTATACCAGGGAAGAAAATACAAAGTATACCGTGGTATGGGATCTATCGCAGCTATGGAAAACGGAAGCAAGGATCGTTACTTCCAGGCAGATGCAAAGAAATTAGTTCCCGAAGGTGTGGAAGGACGTGTTGCATACAAAGGAACAGTAGAAGATACCGTATTCCAGCTCATGGGAGGCCTCCGTGCAGGAATGGGATACTGCGGAACTGCAAATATTGAGGCACTGAAAGAGAACGGACAGTTTGTTAAGATTTCAGCTGCATCCTTGAAAGAAAGTCATCCACATGACATTCATATTACAAAAGAAGCACCTAACTACAGTGTAGATGAATAAAGTGAAGGAGTGCCGGAGCAGGAAACTGTTCCGGCATTTTTGAAATCAGGAGTTCAGATGAAAATAAGATCCAACAGAAGAAAAAGAAGAAGATATGGACGGGGAAGAAGTGACAGGAAAGTATTCTATGCAAGAGCCGGACTGGCAGCGCTACTGTTATTGACAATAGTGCTGATCTTAAGGTCATGCATCTCAAAAAAGCAAGGAGAGCTGCGGGCGGATGTGGATGCGTCCAGACCGGAGATTGATGTACAGCTTCTGGATATCAATGAGTACTCCAGACCGGGAATCGAGTCAGACGGGATCACAGGAATCGTGATTCATTATACGGCGAATCCGGGCTCTACTGCACAGGAGAACAGAGATTATTTTGAAGGACTTAAGGACAGCCATGAGACATCAGCAAGCAGTAATTTTGTCGTGGGACTGGAAGGAGAGATCATTCAGTGTGTGCCCACATGGGAGGTGGCATATGCATCCAACGAGCGGAATAAGGATACCATTTCGATCGAATGCTGTCATCCGGACGAAACAGGAAAGTTTACAGAAGAAACCTATCAGTCGATGGTGCAGCTGACCGCATGGCTTTGCAGAAGTACAGTCTGACTGCGGATACAGTGATCCGTCACTATGATGTGACCGGAAAAAATTGTCCCAAATACTTTGTGGAAAATGAAGAGGCATGGGCGAATTTCAAAGAGGATGTGGCGAATGCACTGGCGAAAGGCGGTACGGATTAAAGGAAACGAAAAAGTATATCTCTTGCGGTCTGAAACAATGCTTGTTATAATAAACGGACAGAAGAGTTGAAGGGAAAGAGCAGAGGGCGAAAATATGAATGAATTGATGATAAAAAAGTTTCGGGAATCATGCGATTATAATATCGTGCTGATCGGATTTATGGGAGCTGGAAAATCGACGGTGGCAAGAACTCTGGAGAATGGTTTGACATGGATATTGTGGAAATGGATGAACTCATCTCGGATCGTCAGAGGATGAGTATTCCGGAGATTTTTGAAAAGCACGGAGAAGAGTATTTCCGGAATCTTGAGACGAATCTTCTGATTGAGCTGCAAAAAACAAGCCGGACGATTATTTCCTGCGGCGGCGGTGCTGCAATGCGCAGTCAGAATGTAAGTGAAATGAAAAAAAATGGATATGTGGTTCTGCTGACAGCTGCTCCAAAGACGATTCTGGAACGTGTCAAAGAGAATGATGACAGACCTCTGCTGAAGAATCATAAGAATGTGGAATATATCGCAGAACTGATGGAAAAGCGCCGGGAGAAATATGAGACGGCAGCAGATTTGATCGTGCAGACAGACGAGAAGAATGTGCAGGAAATCTGCAAAGAGATGATTACAAAATTGATGGAGATGGATAGTAGAGATGTTTGATAAATTTTTTCCGGATGAATACCTGGCATCCACTTATGTGATTCCTTTTGAAGAGCTGTATGAGAAGGGATACCGGGGAGTCATCTTTGATATCGACAATACACTGGTACCACACGGAGCACCGGCAGATGAAAGGGCCAAAAAGCTGTTTACGCGTTTAAACAAAATCGGATTTTCCTCCTGCCTTCTGTCAAATAATCAGAAACCGCGTGTGGAGATGTTTAATCAGGAGATACAGACTGCTTATATCTATAATGCTCACAAGCCTTCAATCAAGAATTATGAGAAGGCAATGAAGATTATGGGGACAACAAAGGAGCGCACCCTGTTTGTTGGCGATCAGCTGTTTACCGATGTATGGGGAGCAAAGAGAACCGGGATTCACAGTATTTTAGTGAAGCCGATCCATCCAAAAGAGGAGATTCAGATCGTTTTGAAGCGTTATTTGGAGAAAATTGTTCTTCATTTTTATAAAAAGAAGCGGAAACTGGATAAAAAAGGTTGAAAAAGACAGAATCTATTATAGAATTATAAACAGTCGAGAAAAGGCAGCGCATAAAGTGCGCATTTGAAGGAGGATTACAGATGATTTCAGCAGGAGATTTTAAAAATGGTGTTACCGTTGAGATTGACGGAAATATCTATCAGATCTTAGAATTCCAGCACGTAAAACCTGGAAAAGGTGCAGCATTTGTTAGAACAAAATTAAAAAATATCATCAGTGGCGGTGTTGTTGAGAAAACTTTCAGACCAACTGAAAAATTCCCGAAAGCACATATTGACAGAAAAGACATGCAGTATCTTTACAGAGACGGAGATCTGTTTAACTTTATGGACGTAGAGACATATGATCAGATCGCTCTGAACGAAGATGTTGTAGGAGATTCTCTGAAATTTGTAAAAGAGAACGAAGTAGTAAAGATCTGTTCACACAATGGAAACGTATTCTCAGTAGAGCCACCTCTGTTCGTAGAGCTTGCGATTACAGAGACAGAGCCTGGATTCAAGGGAGATACAGCACAGGGAGCTACAAAACCTGCAACTGTAGAGACAGGAGCAATTGTTATGGTACCATTGTTCGTAGAACAGGGAGATGTACTGAAGATTGATACACGTTCAGGAGAATATCTCTCACGTGTTTAATACGAAGGAGACGCCTCAGGGCGTCTTTTTCTTTTGGTAAGGTGGGGATTGGTGTGAACAGTAACATTTATAGAATCTTTATAGATAGTTCATATAAAGTTCGTTGTATTTCGCATCAGAGTCGGATATAATCAAGAAACATAATATTGTTCACATCAGATTTCAAAGGCACATTCGTGCCGCATTTCTCAAAAAGATGAGCACACAATCAGGAAGGAGACAGTATGGAATATAGAGAATTTGTGTGCGCAGCAATTGAAACAATGAATCAAAAGGAGGGGAAAAACGGGATACAGGCAAGAGAACACAGAGCAGTAAAAAACAATGGGAAGATTCGTGTTGGACTGTTGCTTCAGGAAACGGGATCCAATCTGTTTCCGACAATCTATCTGGAGGAATATTATGAGAAGTTTCAAAAAGGGGAAACTCTGGAACAGATTGTGTCGGAGATCAGCCAGCTTTATCAAAAGATCAAGGCAAAAAATATCATAGATGTGGATTCTTTTTTTAATCTGGAATCATGGAAGAATAAGCTGGGGATCAAAGTGATAAAAACGGAGAAAAACAGGGAATTACTGGAAGAAATCCCGCATTTGGATGTGCTGGATCTTTCGCTGACCTTTTATGTCATTTTAGACCGGCAATGTGAGGGAAGCGCAACAATGCAGATCACAAATGAGTATATGAGGCAATGGAATCTTGAAACAGAGGAATTATATGAAATGGCCATGCGAAGTGCTGTCAGACTGCTTCCGGCGGAATTCTGCTCACTTCCCGATATGATCCGCAGGATAACCGGAATTGAAGTGGAGGCAATCCGCGGCATGCAGAGAGAATGTCAGATGTATGTACTGACGAATTCCAGCAAGATCCAGGGGGCAGCCTGTATGTTTTATCCGCATGTTCTTGAGATGATCGGTGAAATTTTGAAAGAGGATTTTTATATTCTCCCGAGCAGTATCCATGAAGTGATCATTTTGCCGAAATCAAGAGAAATTGCAAAAGAGGAACTGGATGCTATGATACAGGATATCAATCATACACAGGTAGACACAGAAGAAGTGCTCAGTGATCATGCATATCTTTATGAAAGAGGATTGGGGAAAATACAAATGGCCTTTTAAAAAGAAAAGATGGAATGAGAAATTTGAAAGAAATGCTCTTTACAAGATTGTAAAATTGTGCTAGGATATATAAAGTGTTCGGTTGAAATTCAAAGGACACAAAAGATTATGCGTCTGTAGCTCAGTGGATAGAGCGATGCCCTCCGGAGGCATGTGCGGCGGTTCGACTCCGCCCAGACGTGTATTTTTTATATCGAAAAGAGATCAGTAAAAGGGATTGAGCGGCATCCGGGCGGATGTGCTTCAATCCCTTCTTTTAAATCAAATTCACTTTTCTTTGCAAAATCCGATAAGTAATAAAGTATCCTGCAATGGCAAGTACTGTCGTAGTACAGGTTCCGATCAGGAGCATCTGAAAGAAATACTCTGAAAAGCTGGTCTGTGCAGGAGAAAAAACATAATCAGGAAAGACACTGGTGATGATGGATACTCCTATGCTGATAATCTGAGTAATGAGATTCAGAATAAAATATACAGCAATGGATACAATGATCCGATGTGCGGGAACCAGCTGTCCGATTGCAATACTTGTATAAATAAATAGCACGCAGGAAAGAATTCCGACAAATGAAAAAAATGCAACAAGACCGCAAAAGGAAGAGAAGGACATACCAAGTGCAGCCTGAAAGTCAGGTTTGATCCTTTCCAGAGCAGACTGTATATTGTCTCCCGAAATCAAAAACCACGCAGCGGCAAAGCAGATTGTAAGATCCAGCACATACCAGATGGAGCAGACAGAATCTTCGCCCAGAACTGGGTCAGCGGTGATGCCGGAAGCGTCCAGGTGATGTATCCTTCATCTGTAAACAGGTTCTTATAAAACCGGACGGCGTACATGATACAGCATCCAAAGGAAATCGCAGAAAACAGCATTGTGAGCACGACGATCAAAAGGGCGATAACAGGAGCAAATTCTTCAGGATCTGCTGAAAAGTCAAGATGATCGATTACAAGGAAGCGTGCCATCAGACAGCCGATGATCAGAATGATATGCAGGACTGCAAACATACGTACTCCATATTTTAAATCATGTTTGATCAATTTTTTTAACATCGAAATACCTCCCGGAATAAAGCATCTACCGATTTTTTGTGTCCGCTGCGGATCTCATCGACAGAAGCGTTGAGCGTAATCTGCCCGTTTTGCAGAAATAAAACCCGATCCAGAACATTTTCTACATCTGCGATCAAATGGGTAGAGATCAAAACAGACGCATCTTCGTTGTAGTTTGTCAGGATGGTCCGGAGAATATAATCTCTGGCTGCAGGATCTACACCGCCGATCGGTTCATCTAATACGTAAAGCTGTGCATCTCGGCTCATGACAAGGATGAGCTGGACTTTTTCTTTTGTCCCCTTTGAGAGTGTTTTCAGACGAAGCGAAGGATCGATATCCAGATCCTTTAACATCGTATGAGCACGGGAGACATCAAAATCGGAGTAAAAGTCACTGTAATAGGAAATCAGCTCTGAAATCCTGCGGCGTTCATCCAGACATCCGCGCTCCGGAAGATAGGAAACGATTTTCTTCGTCTCTACACCGGGAACTGATCCGTTTACTGTGATCTGTCCGTCAGTTGGTAAAAGAAGCCCGTTGATCAGTTTGATCAGAGTCGTCTTTCCGCTTCCGTTTGGTCCAAGCAGGCCGATGATCTCTCCACGTTCCAGAGTCAGATCAACATTGGAAAGTGCAAAAAAGTGATTGAATTTTCGGGTCAGCCCCTTGCATTCGAGAATGGGGTTCATAGGTCTACCTCCTTGAGTGCTTTCTGTATCAATGCAGCAGTTTCTTCTTTCTGAAAGCCGAGCTGTTTCATCTTTTCAAGAAACTGCAGGATATGTTCGGATGCGAGACTGGTCTTCATTTCATCCAGCAGCCGGGTATCTTCTGTAATAAAACGTCCGCTTGTTCGCTGAGAATATACCAGTCCGCTCCGTTCCAGTTCGGAGAGTGCTTTTTGCATTGTGTTCGGATTCACGGCAGCTTCTACGGCGAGATCCCGGACAGAGGGAAGTCTGTCACCGGGTTTGTAGATACCGGATACGATATCCTGCTGAATACGCTCCATCAACTGTAGATAGATGGGACGGTCATTGTCCAATTCCCATGGCATTTGATCACCTCGTTTTCTATGAAAAACTAACTGTACTATATATATAATACAATCGTATAATGAAGTTGCGGATTTGTCAAGTTACTTTTCATTTGCCGCAAGAATTTCGGCAGGCAGTTCCGGGTGAAAAATCCCTTCCTTTAACATACGAATCTCATATTTGTAAGGCGCATAGGATTTCTTCTCTTTGACAGCCGATGGAATGTACGGTGTTTCCAGAATTTTCGGGATATCCATAAAATCTTTGTGGTGTACGATATGGTGTATCGCGTCAAATCCGATATGTCCGAAACCGATATTGGCATGCCGGTCTTTTGCGGCTCCCGGAATATTTTTACTGTCATTAATGTGAAAGACGGCAATCTGATCTTTTCCGATCAGGCGGTCGAACTCATCGATCACATCATCGAAATGGTGGATGATATCATATCCGCTGTCACTGGTATGGCAGGTGTCAAAGCAGACTCTCAGCTTGTCATTGTATACAACGCCGTCATAAATCTGTGCAAGCTCTTCAAATGTGCGGCCGATTTCGGAACCTTTTCCGGCCATGGTTTCCAGTGCGATATGACAGGGAGTATCTGCTGTCAGGACAGAGTTGAGTCCTTTGATGATCTGGCGGATTCCGGCGTCAGTTCCGGCTCCTACATGAGAACCCGGATGAAGTACCAGAGTATGGCTTTTGCAGGCGGCAGTGCGCTCAATCTCCTTTGCCAGGAATTCGACTGCAAGTTCAAATGTTTCAGGTTTTACAGAATTTCCCAGATTGATGATATAGGGAGCATGTACGATGATTTCGTCAATGCCATGTTCTTTCATATATTCCCAGGCAGGTGAAATATTCAGTTCGCTGATTTCTTTGCGCCTTGTGTTCTGCGGAGCTCCTGTATAGAACATAAATGTGTTTGCGCCGTAGGAAACGGCTTCTTTTGCGGAACCAAGCAGCATCTCTTTACCGCTCATGCCCACATGTGATCCTAATTTCATAACATATATCCTCTTCTTTCCTTATTATATAAATCCTTTCGGATGCGTGTACAAACAGCTTGCCGTAAAGCATTATACATGATAAAATAGCAAAATGAAAGAAAAATAGAACGGAGAGTGGAACAGAAGTGAAAACATTGTTGGAACTGATTACAATAGAAATGAAAGAAGCCTTTGAGGCAGCCGGTTATGATGCGGCATTTGCGAAAGTAACCTTGTCAAACCGTCCGGATCTGTGTGAATACCAGTGCAACGGAGCAATGGCAGCAGCAAAAACTTACAAAAAGGCGCCGATCATGATCGCAAATGACGTGGTGGCAGGACTGCAGGAAAAAGACTGTTTTGAAATAGCAGAAGCGGTGAATCCGGGATTTATCAATCTGAAAGTAAAACCATCCTTTGCAGCGGCATTTCTCAATGAGATGGCAGCGAGTGAAAAGCTGGGAGTGGAAGAGATGGAGACACCAAAGACGATCATGGTGGATTACGGCGGACCGAATGTGGCAAAACCGCTGCATGTAGGACATTTGCGTTCTGCGATCATCGGAGAGAGTGTAAAGAGAATCCTGCGTTATAAAGGAAACAAAGTGATCGGTGATATTCATCTGGGAGACTGGGGATATCAGATGGGGCTGATCATTACAGAATTGCAGAAGAGAAAACCTGAGCTTCCATATTTTGATGAAAACTTCACCGGAGAATATCCGAAAGAGGCGCCGTTTACGATCGGAGAGCTTGAGGAAATCTACCCGACGGCCAGCGCTTATGCAAAAGAACATGAAGAGTATCGTGAAAAAGCACTGCAGGCGACGTTCCTTCTGCAGAACGGACATCCGGGATTCCGTGCGATCTGGAATCACATTATGGCAGTTTCTGTAGCAGATTTGAAGAAAAACTATGCAAATCTGAACGTGTCTTTCGATCTCTGGAAGGGAGAGGCAGATGCCCAGAAATATATTCCGGATATGGTGGAGATGCTCAAAGAAAAAGGATATGCGCACTATGATGAAGGTGCTCTTGTAGTGGATGTACAGGAAGAGACAGACAAAAAAGAAGTGCCTCCGTGTATGATCTTAAAGTCAGACGGGGCTGCACTGTATGACACGACAGATCTGGCGACACTGGTAGAGAGAGAAGAACTATACCAGCCGGACGAAGTGATTTATGTGGTAGATAAGCGTCAGGAGCTTCACTTTGTACAGGTATTCCGCTGTGCAAAGAAGACCGGAATCGTAAAACCGGAGACAGAACTGGAATTTTTAGGATTCGGTACAATGAACGGAAAAGACGGCAAGCCGTTTAAGACAAGAGAAGGCGGCGTGATGCGTCTGGAAAATCTGATTCGTGAGATCAACGAAGAGATGTACAAGAAGATTATGGACAACCGCACGGTTTCCGAGGAAGAGGCAAAGAAGACTGCACAGATGGTAGGACTTGCTGCGATCAAATATGGTGATCTTTCCAATCAGGCATCCAAGGATTATGTCTTTGATGTAGACCGCTTTACTTCCTTTGAAGGAAATACGGGACCGTACATTCTGTACACAATTGTCCGGATCAAGTCGATCCTGAATAAATACCAGGAAGAAAACAGTCTGGAGGATCTGGTGATCAGAGAGGCATCCAGTGAATTTGAAAAAGCACTGATGCTGGAATGTGCAAAATTCAATGATGTGATCGAGACAGTTTATGAAGAGACAGCGCCGCACAAGCTGTGTGCATATATTTATGATCTGGCCAACGCATTTAATAAATTCTATCATGAGACAAAGATCCTTTCAGAGGAAGACGCAGAGAAGAAGAAAGGTTATATCGCGCTTTTGAAACTGACAAAAGAGGTTCTGGAGAGTTGTATCGATCTGCTTGGATTTGAAGCGCCGGAGAGGATGTAGGATATGACGGAAAAATTGTTTTATCTGGACAGTCATCTGCAGAGATTTTCTGCGCAGGTAGAGCAGTGTGTCCCGGATGGAGAAAACTGGCAGATCGTGCTGGATCGGACTGCCTTTTTTCCGGAAGGGGGAGGACAGTATGCGGATACAGGGATACTTGGCAGTGCGCGAGTGCTGGATGTGCAGGAAAAGGATGGTGTGATTTTTCACAGGACAGATGCGCCTCTTTCGGTTGGAGACTGTGTAGAGGGAAGGATTGACTGGGATCTTCGTTTTATGAAGATGCAGCAGCATACCGGAGAGCATATCGTTTCCGGGTTGGTTCATAAAAGGTTTGGGTATCAGAATGTGGGATTCCATCTGGGAAGTGAAGACTGCACGATGGATTTCAACGGAGAGATTACCAAAGCGGAGATTCGCGAGATTGAATGGGAAGCCAATCGGGCAGTGGTGCGAAATCTGGAAGTGGAAGTGACCTATCCGGATCAGAAAGCACTCCAGACGCTTGTATACCGCAGTAAGATTGAGATTGAAGGTCAGGTACGGATCGTGACGATCCCGGAATATGATGTGTGTGCGTGCTGTGCGCCGCATGTGAAACAAACAGGGGAGATCGGGCAGATCCGTCTGACGGGAGTGCAGCGTTATAAAGGCGGCGTCCGTGTGACCATGCTCTGTGGATTCCGTGCGTTGGAGGATTACCGCAGGAAAGCAGAGAGTACAGGGTGTATTTCTTCTGCTCTGTGTGTGAAAGAAGAAGACGTGGCGCAGGGGGTAGAAAAATTAAAAAATGACTGTACAGAATGGAAGCAAAGATATGCGCAGTTAAAGCGAGACATGCTTGCCATTCGTGCAGAAAGGCTGGCCGGGCAATCGGAGGATGTGATTGTGTTTGCGGATGATCTGGAGGGAGAAGAGCTGAGGATTCTGATGAATCTTGTTCTGGATCATGGCAAACGGATCTGTGCAGCATTTGGCGGAGATGAGGAGCATGGTTTCCGTTATGTGATCGGAAGCAGGATATTGGATATGAGACCGCTTGCAAAAGAACTGAATGAGACATTTCATGGCAGAGGCGGCGGAAAACCGGAGATGGTTCAGGGCAGTGTGCAGGGAAATGAGAGTGAGATGAGGGCATGGATACAGGAGAAAGCGAGGGAAATGAATGGATAGAAATTCAGAACCGGTGAAATTCTGGCATGTATGTGGTCCGCTCTTATTGTATTGGGTGATTCAGTTTGTTGCCCAGTTAGTGGCAGAGCTTGCAGTAATGATTCCGCATATCGGTCAGGTTATGGATTATGACGCACTGGAAAAGAGCACTACGACAGAAGAGATGACCGAGGCGATTATGAGCAGTGTGCAGGGAATGTACGAGATTGTGGGTAAATATATTATGCCGATTCTTGCGTTCAGTGCGCTTTGTACGTTGTTTTTGACGGTACCGCTGTTTTTGAAAGACCGGAAGAAGGAACGAATACTTCATAAACAGTCAGTGAAAGTTCCGGGAGTCAAGAAGTATCTGGTCGTTTTCGGACTGGGAAGTGCATTTTGTATCGGATTAAATTGTCTGATGATGTTGTCTGCCCTGGCGTTGTCCTCCTTAGCGTACAGCGATGTGGATATGCAGACGAATGTGGTCGTGCAGTTGATTTGTATGGGGATCATCGTGCCGGTTGACGGAAGAGTTGATGTTCAGGGGGCTTGTTTTTAAAAGATTCCGTGAAAAGAGCACATTCTTTAGTGCGGCGCTGCTTTCGTCTTTGATTTTCGGATTGATGAACGGGAATCT